>Ga0316204_10000192_pt1 | contig 251265 bp, 231 predicted proteins | sample 6monrhotite_MG_2_FD_205661 | JGI IMG/M metagenome (GOLD analysis project Ga0316204, IMG submission 205661) | Microbial mat bacterial communities from mineral coupon in-situ incubated in ocean water Damariscotta River, Maine, United States -... | ecosystem: Environmental > Aquatic > Marine >...
CTTCCGGAACATCACTGATCAGCACCGACGACACCGTGTCGTCCGCCGAGACCATGATCGACAGACCGATCGCACTGTCTTCCGATCCCGACGACCCCGTCGTCGTGATCGTCGCATCATCCGCAACCGCCGCAACATCCACCGTGATCGTACCGGACGTGGTCGCCGTATCTCCTCCCGACGCCTCCGTCGACGTCGCACTCACACTCAGGTCAAACGAACCGTCAAAGTTCGATGGCGGCGTGATCGTCAGGCCCGACAGGTCCGTCGCACTCAGCGTCCAGCTGCCGTCGCCGTTGTCCGTGCCCGCACTCAGCACCGCCCCCTCCGGAACATCGCTGATCGTGATCGACAGCGTCTCCGAGCCATCCGTATCCGTCAGCGCAGGGTCGATGTTCAGCGCAATCGCCCCGTCCTCCGAACCCGACGCATTCGAAAGGTCAAGCGTCGGCGCATCCGCATCCGCCGCGACACTCACCGCAACCGTACCCGTCACCGTCGAGCTGTCCGACCCGTCAACCGTCGTCACCGACACCCCCAGCGTGAAGTCCCCGTCGCTGTTCAGCGGCGGCGTCACCGTCAGCCCCGACAGGTCCGTCGCACTCAGCGTCCAGCTGCCATCGCCGTTGTCCGTACCCGCACTCAGCGTTGCGCCTTCCGGAACATCACTGATCAGCACCGACGACACCGTGTCGTCCGCCGAGACCATGATCGACAGACCGATCGCACTGTCTTCCGATCCCGACGACCCCGTCGTCGTGATCGTCGCATCATCCGCAACACCTTCGACATTAATGGTGACAGATGCCTGCGCAGAGCCGCCCTGACCATCCAGGATCGTATAGGTAAAATCGGTCTGGCCATTCCAGTTGGCATCCGGGGTGAAGGTATATGTTCCGTCACCGTTATCAACAATCGACCCGTGCGCCGGTTGATCGAACGCCGAAACACTCAGGGTACCGCCGTCGCTATCCGTATCATTGGCCAGAAGATCCGCCGCCGAGAACGTAATCGCCCCATCCTCGGAGCCGCTCAGGGTATCCGCAACCGCAGTCGGACCAGTATTGACAAACGAATCGGCAACATCCACCGTTATGGTGCCTGAGGTTGTGGCAAATCCACCACCATCTGCTTCGGTCGATGTGGCGGTCACACCGAGATCGAATGTACCATCGGAATCGGCGGCTGTGGTAATCGTCAACCCGGCCACCTGATCCGGCGCCAAAGTCCAGCTGCCATCCCCATTGTCAACACCGGCACTCAGGGTCGCATCACCGGGCACACCCGTAATGGTGATTGACAGCGTTTCCGAACCATCCGTATCCGTGAGAGCCGCCCCGATATTCAGAGCTATCGCCGTTCCTTCGATGCCTGCGGCATCCGTCAGGTTCAGTGTCGGAGCATCCGCCGTCGGATCCACAGACACATCCAGCGTCGTCGAGGTCCCGCCAGTCGTCACCGACAGCGTGAAATCAGTATCGCTGTTGGCAGGAGGCGTGATCGCCAGACCGTCAAGTTGCGACACCGTGACTGTCCAGGTCCCGTCTCCGTTATCCGTTCCGGCTGACAGGGTTGCCCCTGTCGGAACATCTGAAAACGTAACATCTTCCGTTGAATCGGTTGTTACGTAGAGGAAAATCTGGCTATCTTCCGCCCCGCCGGCCTGGGTTGTTTCCAGATCAACGATCGACGCTACATCAACGTTAAAGGTGCCGATTTCAACGCCGCCATCGACCGAAATTCCCGTTACGGACAGATTGAACGTGCCGTTAAAATCCGCAGGCGGCAACAGTGATAATCCGTTCAACTGATCCGGAGTCAAACTGACGGTTGACCCGGATACAGGGATATCCTGCGTAACGCCACCCCCATCCACATAAGTCAGGGTTGCCCCCGACGGAATATTTCCGAGCACGAGACTGGCGAGATCACTGGCCGACCCGTCCGGCGCAACCGTTTCTGAAATATCAAGGGAGATAGCAGTATCTTCATTTCCGCTTACATTGTTCACCGTGATATCCGGGTTGTCGACCACCGGTTTGACCGTCACGCCAAAGGAAGCCTGATCGGTCACCGTATTTCCGGTCTGGCTGTCGGTTCCGACAACACTTACCTGCAATGTGATGTCACCAAAATAGTCAGCCGGTGGCGTCATGGTCAGACCTTGCAACATGTCCTGCAATCCGCTCATGTTCCCGGCACTCAGCGTCCAGGTGCCATCACCATTGTCTGTGCCGGCGGACAGCGTCACGTTCTGGCCCGTTGGCAATCCTACGAAATTGAGTGTGATCGTCGCAGAATCGCTGGCATCAGCATTCGCACCCGTCAGGATCTGAAAATTACCATCGCCATCAACCGGAAACAGCGTCAGGTTAATCGGCGAATCCTCATTGCCGATCTGACTGTTAACCGCCAGATTAACATCAAGGTCAATTTCTGTGACGGTGGTGGCACTGGTCGCAGACGTGGCTGTGGTGGCGCTGGTGGCGGTCGTCGCACTGGTCGCAGACGTGGCTGTGGTGGCGCTGGTGGCGGTCGTCGCACTGGTCGCAGACGTTGCCGTGGTGGCGCTGGTGGCGGTCGTCGCACTGGTCGCAGACGTTGCCGTGGTGGCGCTGGTGGCGGTCGTCGCACTGGTCGCAGACGTGGCTGTGGTGGCGCTGGTCGCAGATGTGGCCGTGGTCGCACTGGTTGCCGTCGTCGGGCTCGTAGCTGATGTCGCAGTTGTGGGCGTGGTTGGAGCCGTCGGTGCCGGAGCAGGTGAGACCGCCGGGATCGGAGTTGCCGGCGGGATCACCTGCGCCGCGGCAGGCGGTGGCGTGCCAGGGGCAGGTGTTGCGTTGTCCGCCACCTGCGTCACCACAGTTGGTTGCGGCGCATTCCCCACCGGAGGGGTCTGAGCAGGGGCCGGGGGCAAGGTGTCACCCGGAATCACAGATCCCTGACCCGTAACCGGCGCGGCATCCCCGCTCCCTTGATTCTGCGCTACGTCACCAGCGACCTGACCGTCCGGCTGTTGCGTCGGCACCGTGATCCGGGGCGTGACGCCAGCGATAATTTCCTGCGTCCGAACCACTTCGCCAGCCTGGACGATGGTCTCTCCCTCCGGCGCCAGATTGGCCATCAATTCCATCTGGGTCGGCTGGCTACCGGTATGAATGCTTGAAAGGGTGCCGTCAGCAACGGGCGTGTCCCACTCGTCATCGTTTCCGGACTCGTCCTGGTATTCATCGACGTTGTTAAGCGCCCGGTCATCCGCCATCAGCGTCAAATCATCGAGGGTCTGACGATCATCGGTTGTTTCGCGCTGATCTTCTTCCTCGTCGGCAGGCGTATCTGCGTTCGGATTGACGTCTTGCTCAGCCATTGTTGACCTCTATCATCTGCGTGTCCAAAAACCGGGGACGAAAACTTCGGGATCCCGAACCAAACAACCTGATTTTATCCATCAGATAAAGTCTAGGTGCTCTCACTGGCAAGTCATCCGAATTCGCCGAAAAATACACATAGGGTCAGCAACGTGCACTTAACCACTTCCGAGGAAGGGCTTGATCTGGGAACCGTTGTGGGCAAGGCTGTGGCCGTGCGACATAGCAACCTGGCCGGGGAACAAAGAGTGATGCGCCTTCAACAGCCCTATTGCGTTTACCAGGGGCATTTCTCAGCTGAAATCTGTGATCATTTTATTCGGTTGGGCAGCTCCCTGCCACCCATGCAGGCAGAAGTCGCCTACGATCCCGACAGCAATCTCCGCGATTCGACGGTGTCATGGATTCGACATACACAGGTCACTTCATGGGTATATGAGTTAATCAATGGGATCGTTGTGGAAACCAACGCTCTGCACTGGAAATGGGCGATCACCGGCATTGAATCCATGCAATTCACCCAGTATGGCCCGGAACAATTCTATACCTGGCACGCCGATCAACGCCGTCAACCTTACGATGTCAATTCCCGCTGGCCGGGCCAGACGCGCAAGATCAGCATTTCGGTCAATCTTTCCGATCCAGGCGACTACGAAGGTGGCGATTTCGTCATTGAAGATCCGCAGACACCGCCGGACGATATGAGCAAGCGGCTGAAAGTTCTCAAAGAAGGACGGGCGCGCGGGTCAGCAATTATTTTCCCCTCCCACCTGTATCACCGGGTCAATTCGGTTCTGTCCGGCAAGCGATGCTCGCTGGTCGCCTGGTTCATTGGACCGCCATTTGTTTGACAAGGGATAACGCCATGCAAGACCCGTCGGCTGTCATATTTTCGAATGACACTTTTTATGCCGCATTTTCCGGCAAAGACATGAAAGCCATGGCCAACGTCTGGTGGCACGGCGAAACAATCAGCTGCATACACCCGGGCTGGCCACCGCTGTTTGGCCGCAAAAACGTTTTGGCGAGTTGGCGGGCTATTCTATCCAGTGAAAACAGTCCCGATATTCAGAGCCAAAACGCCGTTGCCCATTTATTCAACGATACCGCCTATGTTGTCTGCCACGAAATCGTCGGCACACATGCTTTGTTGGCGACGAATGTGTTTACCCTTGATAGTGGACGCTGGCATATGGTTCATCATCAGGGCGGCGCATCTGCGCCGCTACCGCGTGAAGAAACCCGTACCAATGTCAATCGCCTTCACTAGTTCCACCCGATTGTCCGCAATAGCCGACAACGTTCACGTCAGGACAGAGACAAAATCCTGAAACTTTCCCGCTTTGCTGCGCGACAACTCATCTGCGTAGGAAAACGATATCCGGAACGGATAGGCAAACTTGGACTGCGTCCAGCTGCTCAGCGCATTTTCCTCGTCACGGGTCAACGCCCGTAAAACAGCCAGCCTGATCTCGATCGCGTCAGGGCCAATCTGGGCAAACTGATATTGACGAACCGGCGCCAACGCCATGAATGCGCGGATATCCTCACTCGACAGCAGCGTCCAGCGGGTTTCACCTGTTGGCAGGGACAGAACATTCTGTTTGCGACCGTGGATGCGTGTCAGGACCGGCAAGCCACGGCCACACGGACAGGGAGCTCCGACCTCCGCAAAATCGCCGATTTCATACCGGATCAGGGGCATCGCAAAATTGTGCAGCGTTGTCACAACGACCCGTCCCGTTTGCCCGATTCCAACCTGTTGATCACTGTCGTCCAGCACTTCAAGGTAAACCCCTTCACCCATCACGTGATAGTGCGGATGATCCGGACACTGCAGGGCCATGTAGCCAACTTCCCGGCCGGAATACATGTCCGACAACCTGACACCCAGGACATCCGTCACGTTATCGCGCAGATCATGGGGTAAGATTTCGGACAGGGTGATGATTTCCTTCAGATTTCCGAACCGGATACCCCGGTCTTCACAATGCCGCGTCAGACTGGCCACTACTGTCGGATGTGTCAGCAGATAGTCCGGGTCATTTCGCTGCACCCATTCCACCATTTCGCTGATCGTTGAATTGATATTCAAGCCTATGCTGGGGCCCGTCTTGAAGACGTTATCAGACCCCCCCCAGGTGCGATAGCGATCTCCGTTCGGGTACATTGCTTGTCCCTTGGCCGACGTTCGGATAGATGCAAACAGACCCTGCAGATCGCGGTTGTGCCACAGATGATCGCGGATTGTGAACGCACTCCAGTAACACAGTGCCAACCGGGTTCGAATCAACTTGATCGGACGACCTGTCGTGCCGGATGTGAAAATCGGAAAATAATTGCCATGCCCGTCCGGAACACTCGGTGCCAGCATTTGCTCGCCAAACTCATTGACGTCGGACCGCGGCAATATGGGTACGTTTTCCCAGGCTCCTTGCCGCAACCGTTCGGCGTTCAGCGGGCCGACCGGCAACAACCTGCCCGCATAATAATCCGTCATCTGTCGAGCGTGGGTCAACAATCGTTCCAGAAAGCGGAACTGTTCCCCCGCCAGCCTTTCCGGTGACCACCACTGTGTCCGGTCCAGTTGCCGTAATACTTTGAGAACCGGACGCCCTTTCGGAGCGCGGGCTTGGCGGCTCAGGTCGATGGTGAATCCATCAGTCGATTGATATATTGGCTCGGTCATGTAAGAAGATTATATCCCGTCCGAACCCTCTGGAGTCGCAAATTTCGCCACCTGACTGTGGCAGTATACATGCGGACGTTTGATGGAACAGCCATTCTCCTGTCGCGACCTCCCCCATCAGTTCAATGCCAATTCGTGCGTCAGAAAGGAGATAATATCATTCGACTCGTATAACCATACGACATTTTCCGGGCTTTTTTCGATACGCAGGCAAGGAACCTTGTGTCGCCCACCCTGTTCAGTCAGTTCATTCCTGAAAGCCACATTGTTGCGGGCATCTCGAAATTCAATCCTCAATGCGTGTTTTTTGATATGACGCCTGACTTTCACACAAAAGGGACAGGCGTTGAACTGATACAGCGACAGGTTTGCCGTCAGCCCGTCCATCACCGTTTGCCGCGCCTGTTGCCGAACAACCGGCTTCGGTTGTGTCAAAAAATCTATTGTCAGGATCAACCGCCCCACAACCCAGCGCATAAAGGTCATCTTATTCCCTATCTTGTCGACTACCCGGCAAGCTTTATACGCCCACGCGGAAACTTTCCAGCGCATTATACGGACAACCTGACGATACCGGGATGCGTAATTTGCAGATCAACCGTCAGGTTACCGGACGAGAGTTACCGATCACTCTGGGGGACATCCCGTTCAATTCGACACTGATAACAGTTGTATGTTCCGGAACGAAGATGAATGTACTCGATGTTCGGGTCGGCAAACCGTTTCACCGCCTCGGCTTCAAGTTGATCAGCCAGAACCACCCCGCCTGACCCGTAGACGATGCGATGATCAGCGTTATACCCTCGCATCAGAAATTGGCGGCGTTTCAGAAACATCGGCGGGACCTGCGTGGTCGCGATATATCTCGGGCAGGAACCGGCATGCAGAAAAATCGGCCCGCGTTCAGCATAGGCCTGATCGCTGTCAAATGGGCGGTGTGCCAGAATCAGGAACGGGACTCCCGTTGCGATATCGGTCAGACAATGTCGGCACGGGTTGCCGGCACCGTCCGATATATGACGTTCTGGCAGTTGATTATTGGCATCGCTCCCTCGGCGATAGGCATTTACCTGATCTGTGGACAAGGCAATAAAACGAATGACAGACATATTGTGGTGTCCTTTTTTCCCGACTTGATTGGGTGTAGGAAAAAGGAAACCAGATTACGAATCCACCCGGTTCTTGCGTTTCAGGTAAATGACAGACTATAGCGCGTCCGCACCGGTTTCTCCGGTCCGGATACGAACGGCCTGGGCGATTTCCCAGACGAAAATCTTGCCGTCACCGATTTTTTCGGTCAGGGCGGCGGCTCGAATTGCCTCAATCGTCTGATCCAGATTTTCATCATCAACCACAATTTCGATCCTAACTTTCGGAACAAAATCAATGGCATACTCGGCACCACGATAAATTTCCGTTTGCCCTTTCTGTCGGCCAAATCCTTTGGCTTCGGATATCGTCAGCCCCTGTATGCCTATTTCGGTCAAGGCATCCCGGACGGCATCCAGTTTAAATGGTTTGATAATCGCCATTACCATTTGCATGGTTCAATACTCCTGTTTGCCGTTTAAAGTGTATAACCACGTTCACCATGGGCGGCCAGATCAAGGCCTTCGGTGATTTGATCGTCAGTGACGCGCAAACCGCATGTGGCTGATGTGAATTTGAGAATAATCCACGTCATGATGGCCGACCAGGCAATGGTAGCAACAATTCCCAGTGCCTGCACGCTCAGTTGATCTATTGCCGACACACCATCCGCCAGACCGGCTCCCCCGAAATCGGGAAGCGCCAGAAAGGCAAGCAACAACGTACCCAACATACCGCCCACACCGTGTACGGCAAATACATCCAGGGAATCATCAATCGCAAATCTGATTTTGACAAGATGAACGGCCACGTAACAGACGACCCCGCCCGTCAGGCCGATGACAAATCCGCCGAATGGCCCTACGTATCCGGAAGCGGGTGTAATCGACGCCAGACCGGCAACCATACCGGTTACGATTCCGACCAGACTGGGTTTGCCGAAATTCTTCCATTCAATCGCGACCCAGACCAACGACGCCGTCGCCGCGGAAATATGGGTAACGGTCATCGCCATACCGGCGTTGACATCTGCTGCCAGTGCCGAACCGGCGTTAAACCCGAACCAGCCGACCCACAGCATCGCAGCCCCCATCATGGTCATGCCCGGGTTATGTGGTGGATGAAGGTGGCGGGGAAACCCATTTCGACTGCCCAGCATCCTGACGACAACCAATGCGGACACACCTGCAGTAACATGGACCACGATGCCGCCTGCAAAATCCATGACACCCAGTTGCGCCAGCCAGCCACCTCCCCACACCCAGTGAACGACAGGCGCGTAGACAAATATCAGCCATAGTCCGGAGAACACCAGAACGGCGGAAAACTTCATTCGTTCGGGATAGGCGCCAACGATCAGACCCGGTGTAATAATCGCAAACGTCATCTGGAACATGAAAAATACGGATTCGGGGATATCACCTGACAAACTGTCCCAGCCAACACCGCGCAGGAATACTTTTGACAGGTCACCGACAAACGCATTGCCATCCGCAAACGCCAGACTGTAACCCGCAAACAACCATATAACGGACGCCAGACAGGCAATAGCAAAACAATGCATCATCACCGACAGCACGTTTTTGGACTGCACAAGCCCACCATAGAACAACGCCAGCCCCGGCAACGTCATGAACAGAACCAATGCCGTTGACGTCAATACCCAGGCAGTGTTGCCACTGTTCAGGTCACCATCAGCCGCAAGCGCAGCGCCCGGAAGGTTCGCCAGTACCAATCCCAAAAATAAAACAGTCGTACCAGATTTAACCGATTTCATCGTGTTCCCCCCCCAATTCCGAAATCCCGATGCCTGTTTTTTAGCCCTTAACGGCCACACCGCTCAACAAAAAAGCAAGCCAGGCAAACAATCGCTTACAAAAACGCTGCCAGATCGGGTTGCGCAAACTGCGCGGGCCTGTTTCATCGCCGCTGTCTGCCATTGTCTGTTGACGTCCGGCGAAACGATATGCATGACGTTCCGGTCACCTGGCGGTCCGGCTGGCGGTACTGTTCGAAGTGCTCTTGCCGTAGCCTTTGCGAACCTGCATCAACAGCAGATCCGTCGCTGTCAGCAATTCGAAAACGGTTCCTGCCCCTCGCCGATACAGGCGCAGGACGCCGTGCCCCGGGTCAGGCGGCATTGACCAGCGAAGATCATCCATTTCGCGTAATTCAATTGTCGCTTGCCCGCCGCCAGCAGCCGCCGGGACCCGCCAACGAAAGGTCTTGTTGAAACGTTTCGGTTCTCCCAGCATTGCCGTCCAGATATCCGGCGTATCGGTGGGTGTTCCCAGCTTGCGTTTGAAATACCGGGCAATTCGGGCGAATGACGATGCCGGAAATAACACATGGTATTGGGATGCCTCCCCTCCGTCGTAGCGGACAATTGCCCGGCCACCGCCAGCATAGAATCCGGGCCGGCCAAAATCACCGTCGATTTCCTTTGGCCAGGTGATCTGCTCGACGCAAAACGTACTGCGCCATGACGGTTTTTTGACACAGCTGTCCGTTCCGTCATTCGTATTTTTCCGTTTTTTCCCGAGCCGCCCCTCACGCCCGAAGACCATATCCCCCAATTGCAAGGTTGCGGTCGTGACGGGAACCGTCGCCCCGGCAGGTGCCGCTGGCCTGCCCTTTGTTATGGTTGATGACGGTGCCGTCACTACCTGCGCTGTTACCACCGTTGGCACTGATACCAGAGGCGGTGCAATTTTCGCCTTTCCCGGCGGTTGCTGACGCAGGGATGGGTCTGGAATCCCCTGGGATCCGGTGCCACTGCTGATCCTGTCCTTGTCATGGCGCTGACCGGCAGATTCAAAAATCCGTACCAGCCTATCAAAAACCGATGGCGCCTCTGGAGGAGAGTCGAAAGGTAATTCAGCAATCGGGTCGAATCCATCCGGTTCGGTTACCCCCGCCACAGTTTCCAAGCGTTCGGGCAAGGGTGTTTTTGGTTCGCCGTCGGTCACCCCCCTGGCTGGCAGGGTCAGTGATTCCGGCGACCGCGAGAGAGGGTTCGGCGTGTAGGGAACAACCCGTTGGGACGACTGAATCAATGGTCGTACAACGGGTGACCCGACATCGGGGTCCGACGATGACCCGATAGGCCCGCGCAGATTCTGGCCTTTCCCGACCACCGCCGGAAGGATGTCTTGGGGGATCGGTTGCCGGGTTTCGTCCGTGATGCGGTTATCCGGTAAAATCGTTTGCGGCGCAATCTGTATGGCGGGGGCAACCACTGTCTCATCTTTTCGCGACAGAGGGCTCTGTACAGCCGCGCCCCGGTCGGATTTTATATCCGGTTGACGTAACGTCTTGCGAGCAATCTCACCGTTCTGAACGGACAAGAGGAAATGGGCGATTTCGAAAAACCCGTGATCAACGGCAATATCGACGGGCGCCCGGCCCTGCCCGTCAAAACCAAACGGGTCGGCCCCTTCATTTATGATTTGGCGGACCGCCGCCAGATCGTTGGCCTGCACGGCCGCAAACAGGCGACGCCCGGCGTCAGCCTGCGATGCCTGCGCAGACTGTCCTGAAAACATCACAACAACCGCCAACATCAGGACGATAGAGACCAGCCACCTCATAGAAACCCCGCCCCCTTTCCGATTTCCGGCAACCTACCAGACTGACCGGTCTGGTGCAAAGAGTGCGGGACCAGCCTGCCTTGGAAATCGCGGCGGCGCTACAAAGGTATTCGGGACGGGGACACGATTTTACAAGTCATGCATCTGACGATGAACTGACCGTCAGACGCTGTTCACATTGTGGCGAAACCATTCACAGAGCTCAAATCCGATCCGGCGGCGTTCCTCGTTGTCCGACATCTGCAGTTCACCAAGCTTGGTAGCGACGTTCTCAATGATTTTACGGTATTCACGGGCTGTTTCCGCCTCGATTGTCGCTTCCACCGTCAGACGCTTGATTTTGTCTTTTATGTCCTGCGAGAGTTGCTGCAAGCCATCGGGTTCCCGATAACTGACGTTTTCCCGAATCCGCTGCAGGCGGTCAAGTTGCGGGTCGCTCATGTCAAGTGACGGCGCAATGCATTTGACCTGTTCGAAATCCACCTCTCCCTCGAACGTTTCGATATCGGCGGCAGCCAGTCGTTTATTCAATTCAGATCGCTTGATTCCCAGTTTACGGGCCGCTTTTGAAACCCCTATACGCTGACCCATGGCCGAACTCCTTCTGCTGGATTGCTTAATCGGGATAAACTACTTCCCGGCACAGTTTCACGAAATCCCGTTTGGACAGGAACGTCGAAAACACGTTTTGCTGATCTCGATGGGCAATCGCTTCAAACAAATCCGGTGCCTGTCCGATCAGTCCCGCAACATACCACGGAAAGGTGGCAAAAGCGCTAACCGCGTTGATCAGAATTTCACGCACCCTTTGTCGGTAGGCCGATTTATCCAGCCCGGAGTACGAGCGGCCGACCACCTGATCGGCGATGCACTCAAGTGCCGCCCTGGTCCAGCAAACCCTTGAAACCTGATCGTTGTAGCGTTCAAACAAATCTTCCGATCCGTCTGACAAGGCAAATAAAATGGCGAATTTGTCAGTCGTGCCCGATGCGTACAACGCATAAATTTCCGCCAGCACCGGTGCCAGATTGTCGGCGGCACAGTTTCCGCCACCGGGGCAGGTATCACAGGATCGCACGAAAAAATCCTATCTCTGTTCCGATTCTTTGCCGTCGCCATACCGAAGTAAGGTCCGCACCGTTGCCAATTATACCGTTTGACATCCCCCCAATGTAAAGGGGCCTGATTGACAAGCAATCAGACCCCGGAACATTGGTAGCTGGAGGCAGACTTGAACTGCCGACCTCGGCATTATGAGTGCCGCGCTCTAACCAGCTGAGCTACCCAGCCGCAAATTCCTGTCACTGTAGCGTCAGGAACAGGGGGTATTAAGGCTATTGACGGTGGGCTGTCAAGCGCCATTCGCTATGGTCCGATGACACAAAGTCGGCGCTATAACCACTACATCCCGCGCACTTCGGGATTATGACGAGCGGCATTGGACGAGGGGGCGCTACTTGCGTCAAATTCCTGTAAAAACGCATCGACGCCCGCCATATCTTCGTCGGGATCATATAACTGAACAGGCGTTTTCTGCAGCCAGGGGCGATCTGCCAGATCTCCCCTTGGCGGGACAGTCGGAACCGGTTCCGGGTCTTTGACCCAATAGGCGACACTTTCCGGTGGTCCTGTCACCGGACCGGGTGCTGGCACAGGACGATCATACCGCTGCGGCGCTGGCCCGTAATAATTGACCAGACGCCGCTCATCCCGAACGAAGGGTTTCTGGTAACACGTGACGCCGCCAATTGACTGATAGCAGTAGCGCGGCTCAAGATTTTCTACCGCCGATTCATAGGCCGACTTTTCCGCACAGGCGGACAGCGCGATTGCTGCGCCCGCCAGGACAAACAACGTCTTCATTCCGTTTCTCCTTCCGCCATCAGGTCGCTTGATCCGGAATGAAACGCAGATATCGTGCCAAAAAGCCGCGCAGCGGAAATCCACCCCGTCCGGCTTTGTTTTCAAGGCCTTGACGGAATCGGTCTCAGGTGTTCACGTCGATCACAACGCGTCCACGAACCTGCCCCTGCAGAATTTTACCTGCCAGGTCCGGCAGGTCGGCAAGTCCTGCCACCGAAATGCCATTTTGCAATTTTTCAACCGGCAAATCCCTGGCCAGCCGGTTCCACGCCTCAATGCGACGCGCTTTCGGGCAGGTATTGGAGTCGATCCCGCACAGATTGATCCCGCGCAGCAGGAACGGCAGTACATTGCTGCTGAATTCTATCCCGCCCGCGTTGCCGACGGAAGCCACTGTTCCCCAATAGGCGATGGCTGGCAACAGGTTCCCCAGCATGGTACCGCCGACATTGTCGATACAGGCGATCCACCTTTCCTTTGCCAGCGGCCCATTGGGTACTTCCGCCAATTCGTCCCGACCGATGATCGATGTCGCGCCCAGATTTTTCAGGTAGTCATGGGTTTCTGACCGCCCGGTCCCGGCAGCCACGTCATACCCCAGACTTGCCAACACTGCGACCGCAACCGAGCCGACACCACCGGCAGCACCGGTAATCAGAACCTGTCCGTCCCGGTCGGGAGTCAGGCCATGGTCTTCCAGCGTCATGATGGCCAACATTGCGGTCAGGCCTGCGGTCCCGATTGCCATGCTCTGTTGCAACGAAATCCCCTCCGGCAGCGGCACCAGCCAGTCCGACTTGACCCGCGCCCGGGTGGCAAAACCACCCCAATGAATTTCGCCTACCCGCCAACCGGTCAGAATAACCTCGTCACCGACCTTGTATTCGGAGGAGTCCGACTGTTCGACAACGCCGCAAAAATCGATGCCCGGAACATGCGGGTACTCCCGAACCAGTCGCCCTAGTCCCTTGATAATCATTCCATCCTTGTAATTCAGTGTCGAATATTTGATGGCAATGGTGACATCACCTTGCGGCAAGCGGTCATTTGCAACCATCTGAATGGAACTTGAAACCTTGCGATCGTCGCCCTGTTCCAGCAATAACGCCCTGAATTCAACTGTGTCGGTCATTGGTTTTCCCTCAATGAAAAAATGCTGCTCCATTTATAGCCGCCGCCCCGGCAAGGTCAATTCGGGCAGCGCTATCATCAGTCGACATTGTGCAGCCCCGACAGACTTGATATGATTTGGCAAATCTCGCTCCTCTACAGATGTCATCGAGGTATATTGCAGTGGCCAATGTGTTGTTGATAGATGATGACCAGATCATCCTGAATTTGCTGGAAACCGTTCTGTCGATGAAAAATCACACATCCTGCACTGCTGATAATGGCACTGACGGCCTGCAGCTGGCGCAGGAACAGATCTTTGACCTGGTGATCACCGATCTCAGTCTGCCCGGCGTAACCGGCTGGCAAATCATTGAACATCTGAAATCAAACCCGGCAACCAGCGGTATAGCCATTGTTGCACTGTCCGCCCACAATTCAGCAAGCGACCGGGATGCCGCCTATTCGGCAGGTTGTGACGCCTATATTGCCAAACCGTTCGATTCGACCAATCTCGTCAACACCGTTGAGACGGTCCTCAAGGCGCGCTGATCGACCAGCGCAGGGGTTCACCGGCACCGAACGGATGTATGGTGACGCCGTCGTCGGAGACAAGGTGTTCGGCAACTGTCTGTGGCACCCGGGCCAATGTCAGGGTCGTGGTATTGACCGGCAAACCATAAAACGTGGGACCATTGACCGAGGCGAAGACCTCCAGCTTGTCCAGTGCATTTTCTTCCTCGAAAACCTGCGCATAAAACTCCATTGCGTTAAGCGCGGTGAATATGCCGGCACAGCCACAGGCATTTTCCTTGGCTGTAACCGCATGTGGTGCCGAATCCGTTCCCAGAAAGAACCTTTTTGATCCGGACGTTGCCGCCCGGCGCAACGCCAGGCGGTGTTTCTCGCGTTTCGCTACCGGCAGGCAATACATATGCGGCCGCAGCCCTCCCTGAAACATCGCGTTTCTGTTGATCATCAAGTGATGAGCGGTGATCGTCGCGGCCACCTGATGTCCAGAACTTTCGACAAAATCGATGGCGTCCGCCGTTGTGATATGTTCAAATACCACTTTCAAAGCAGGAAAATCAGCCAGCAACGGGATCATTACCTGCTCAATGAAAACAGCCTCCCGGTCAAAAATATCGACCGTCGGGGTCGTCACCTCACCGTGCACCAGCAAAGGCATGCCAATTTCCTGGAGCGCCTCGAAAACGTTCCGTATCTTGCCGACATCAACAATACCCGACGCCGAATTTGTGGTCGCGCCGGCCGGATACAATTTTACGGCATGCAATACCCCCGCCTCATACCCCCGCCGCAATTCGTCCGGATTTAGCTGTTCTGTCAAATAGGCCGTCATCAACGGTTGAAATGACAATTCGTGGGGAACGGCCTTCAGAATTCTGTCCTGATAGGCCGTCGCTGCTGCCACGGTGGTAATCGGAACCGGCAGGTTTGGCATGATGATCGCCCGCGCGAACTGCCGCGCCGTGCAGGGCACAACTGTCGCCAGCATGGCTTCATCACGCACATGCAGATGCCAGTCGTCAGGGCAAGTAATCGTCAAGGTGTTTATGTCGTTCATATTTCTATTCTCCCGACCGGAGCCAGACTGTCAAAGACACTACCGGCGACCGACCGCCCCAATACGTGATGATTGTGCCACAGTGCATAATACAAAAGCAGCCAGGCGGCCTGACCGTTTTTCTTGTGATTCCCCGACAGGCTGGAAAATAGTCGAGTTACAGCGCTCGCATTGCAGGCTTCTTCGATACCGGGTTGCGCGGCCACCATCGGTCCAAGGTTATGGGCCTTACGGGAAATCCACTCCCCCACCGGAACCGTAAATCCGCGTTTCGCTGAAAAGGCATCGGCAACCGGCAAAACACGGTCCAGCCAGGCCCGCAACACCCATTTTCCCCGCCTTTTCCGCACTTTCAGGTGATCGCCCAGCGAAAATGCGAAATCCGCGACCTTCGGATCCAGAAACGGCACGCGGCCCTCTACTCCATGCGCCATCAGGCAACGGTCCAGTTTACACAGCAGATCATTTGGCAGCCAGTCGGCACAGTCAATCGCCTGCGCCTGTTGCAGGCGGCTCAGGCCGTCCGGCAAGCTCGCTTCCGCGGCGGCGATTCCGTCTCGCCATTTGCGGTCCGTTGATCGCAAGAGGCCCATTTTTTCGAGCGCGCCCTGTTGACGCAGGTCCCGTCGCCCGAGAAAGCGGGGCCGCATGGCTTTGCGATAGCGTCCGTATCCACCAAACAGTTCATCTCCCCCCTCTCCTGACAGCACCACCTTGAGACCTTCTGCACGGGCATGTGCCGCCAGCTTGTAGGTCGGCAATATGGCATAGTCAGCCACCGGATCGTCCGTCGCCGCGACCACATCCGGCAACAGATCCCAGAAATCCTGTTCACTGAAATCCACCTCGACGTGTCGGGCGCGACAGGCCTTTGCGACTGCCCGCGCATGCTCACGTTCGTCGTGGGCAAACGTACCGGAAAATCCGGCTGTCAGCGCAAGAACCGGGTTCGCATTGAGGCGTGCCATCATCGCCAGCAGCGCCGACGAATCGACGCCACCTGACAGGAACATGCCATAGGGGACATCCGAACGTTGATGGACGGCAACACTTTCTTCCAGCACGTCATCAAGTTCCCGGATCGCGGATTCCCTTGTCACGGCGCAGTTGCCGACTGGCGGTAACGCCGCCAGCAGCAGGCGTTCCGTAATTTCACCATTTTCAATCACCAGCGTTTCGCCCGGCAATACGCGATAAATTCCGTCGAAAATGGTTTCTGCCCCGGTGGTAAACTGGAGTTGCAGCAATTCATCGCGTGCGTCCGACCTCACCCTGGGTTTGGTAAGTCCGGCTTTTAAAAACGCCTGGAATTCGGACGCGAAGACAAATCCGTCCTCCGTCTGACCATAATAAAGCGGTTTGATGCCAAACGGATCGCGTGCAAGCACCAGACGACCCTGCACCGGATCATGAATGGCGATGGCATACATGCCCCGCAGGTGCCGGGCAAAATCAATTCCGTGCTGATGATACAGGAACAACGGCGGCTCGCAATCGGAGCGGGTTTTGAAGGCAACGCCCGTGATAGTTTTCTTCAACTCAAGGTAATTGTATATCTCACCGTTACCGACCAATGCCAGCGGCGGGCGCATCGGGACCACATCCGCGAATAGCGGCTGATCACCCGTATCAAGGTCGATAATTGCCAGCCGGGTCTGCAACAGTGCCGTATCATTCAACACGTATCGCCCTTCACCGTCAGGTCCGCGATGACGAAGGGCAGCGGTCAAGCTGTCGAGAATTTCCTCGTTCGGGGCAACACCGCCCCGGGTCATTACGCCGGCGATGCCGCACATGGGGCGAGAATCCTGTTAAAAAATTCAAGGTAATGGGACGTCACAATGTCTTCCGTGAAATTGGCGGCATACATTTCGTAGCCCTGTTCGGCGATTCGCTGGCGCAAATTCCGGTCTGAAAAGACATTCCGGATCGCCTTTGCCATCAATCCCGGCTCATTGATCGGCACCAGCACGCCCGTTTGCAAATGTTCGATCAGCGTGCCCGGCCCATAACTGTCTGCGGCGATCACCGGTTTGCCCTGCGCCCAGGCCTCAAGCACAACATTGCCGAGTGGTTCGTGTCGCGACGGACATACGAAGACATCACAGGTCTGCAGCAGCGCGCCGATATCATCTCGCCACCCGAGGAAACGGACACGAGGTTTGACACCCACTTTTTCCGCCAGTTTTCCCAACTCCTCCCGTAGGGGGCCGTCGCCAGCCAGCCACAGATAGGCGTCCGGCACGCGCGCCATCGCTTCCAGCAGGACATCAAACCCCTTGTTTTCGTGAAACCGTCCCATCGCCAGGATCAGCGGCGCGCTGTCCGGCGTGAACAAGGTCTGACGGGAGATCGGTTCCGAGACCGTTCCATTGACAAAATTGGGCAGATAGTGGGCTCGTTCAGGCGGCCAGCTTTCCTTGATCAGATACTCTACAATATCTTCGGTATTGCCGATCAAATGATCACACGCCTGATAGTACTTGAGGTCGTAATACCCCCCCAGCCGCGCCATATGGACAAATCCGTTTTTCCGGCCAGTCGGACAAAGTGCTGTTGCGCGGTTCATCCAGGTCAGCACAATGTCCGGCTGGAACGCCTGTATTTCCCGCTTCAGGCCCCGCCGGGTCTGCCAGTCGAACTTGCCGCCAAACGGCAACTCAACCGGATCAACCCCTCCCTGACGAAGTTCCAGGGCCCTCGTCGCATTACGACGAATAACGACTTTCTGAGCAACCCCCGCCCTGTTCAGCGCGATTGCTAGGCGTACGAAAAAACGTTCTGCACCGCCATGTTCGGCACCGGCCATTGCCTGCAAGATTTTCATGTTACCGATTTGTCCATCGTCAGGGAATCAGCGTCTCGAATGCGTGTGCCGCATCCGGCCAGCGCCAACTCCGTTGTCTGTTCAGCGCGTTCAAGTGCTGGCGTCGCCACAGACCGTCGTCATTTAACAACTTAATCGCCGCCTCGACAAACCGCTCATCATTTGTCGCGACACAACCGGTCTCGCCATCCACCACGCGTTCAACCACCGAGCCGAGGTTTCGGACCACCGCCGGCACACCCGACGCCTGCGCCTCACCGACCGCGAGACAGAAGGTTTCGTTAAGATCACCACGATATAACATACATCGTGCGTCAGCGAATTCCGATACCAACCGGGATTTGCCAACCGGGCCGCGCACCCGCACGCCCTGCGAGGCCAGTTTTTCCGCCATGCGAATCACGGCGTTCATTGCATCGGATTTCTGTTCACCAACCGAGCCATAGGTTGCCGCGCCGGTAAACAGGTGTAATTCCGCGCCCGGCACAGCCGGTTCGATTCGCGTCGCCCACAAGTCAAGCAACCAGTCCAGGGACCGCAGCGGATTGGATGTGAAAACCGCCCGCGGAGGTGGCGCCGTCGGACGCGGGTCCGCCTGACAAAAAATATCCGGCAGTCCGTAGGGGATCACCACCTGCGGTCCGCCCGGTGCCCACGACGGATAGGTCGTACGGTGATAGTCACCGATATAGATCATCGCCGGTCTGTATCTCCAGAGCTTGGAAAGATACCGCCACTTCAGCAGATACCCTGCCGGATTATGGGTCCAGAACACCGTTCGAGCCGCGGTTGGCATGCGCCCGATCAGGCGATCGCCCCGGTTGGCAATATAGAGATCGATGTCATCCGGCCAGTCGCCCGCCTCGATTGGTTGCCAGTCGACTCCCTTGTGATCAAGTTTCTCCCGGCATCTGTTTCTGACGTGCACACGATGTCCGCGTCTAGCCAGTTCTTGCATCAGCAAGACAACCGATGACTCAACACCGCCCAGAGGGCCTTCCTCCGGCGTTCGTCCATCAAATTCGATGCCGTCATCGGCCAGCAGGATATTGGCCATCAGTCACGCTCCAGTTTTGCCTTGAGATGCGACAGCAATGGATATAGCCCGGCGCAGATGGCGATAATCAGGCCATATCCCCCTTCCCGGTATCCCTTACGCGACACATAACATTTGAAAAAACGGGAAAACAGGCGCCGGACGTTATTGGCGGTCGAACCGATCTGCCCCGTTTCCCGAAGGTCCCTGGCGCGGGCGGTCGAATAACTGTCCAATCGCCGGATCATATCGGAAATATTGCGATCCACATAATGGATCAGACGGCTCTTTAACATGGGACCTTTCTTGCCGGACCAGACCAGTGAGGGATGCACCCTTTGCTCTCCCCAGATTTTTACACCCTTCCTGAACAGTCCGGGATAGGCCGCCTTGCCAAAAGAAGCCCCCCATCCCCAGCGCACCAGCCTCTCACCGATGTAATTGTCGACCAGAATTTCATGCCAGTCATGGGTTGTTGATTGAACCGTTGCAAGAATTTCATCGGCCAGATCCGCCGGAACCCGTTCATCCGCATCAATCTCAAAAATCCACAAGCCGCGACAGGCCGCAATTCCGGCGTTGCGCCGCTCTCCTTCCGTCGCCCATGATCCGGCGACAATCCGGTCCGTATATTTTTGCGCAACAGTTTCCGACCCGTCCGTACAACGGTCCAACAGGACAACTATTTCATCCGCAAAGGTCAGGGTCGCCAGACAATCAGCCAGTTGATGTTGTTCGTTGTGCACACTAATCACCGCAGACAGCACGGGCGGATTAGCCGGAGCGGGAATGGTCATGCGGCACGTGCTCCGGTTCTTTGCCACAGATCGCGCGCTGCCCGTTCCACGTGTTCCACCGTCAGATTGTCCATCAGGGATCCGGACGCCCGATGATTGAACCCACTTGGATGAATGGAATCAAAGGCTTCCGGGGTACGCACTGTTGCACAGTTTTCACCCCACGGGGCATACAATTGCTCGCGGCTGGGGCCAAATAATCCGAGTGTCGGAATACCACTGGCAGCCGCTATATGCATCAGGCCGGAATCATTTCCGACATAAAACGCGCACCGTTCCAGACAGGCGCATATATCCAGCAAATTGCCACGGCGAATGAAATCCAGTCGGCGGCCTTCCGGAATCGTCTCGATGAGATTGAGTGCCTGCGGACGTTCGTCGTCTTGCCCGAACAGGGCAATCCGGCATCCCGGCAATATGCCGTCGGCTGCGCCCAGACGTTGTGCCAGTTCGGCGAAAAATTCGGGTCGCCAGGTTTTTGCCGCCCAGTTGGCGGTCGGACCGATAGCCAGGACCGGCGTACCTTCCGGAATCATACGGGCGGCCTCTGCCCGGTTTTCGTCTGACGGCCAAATGCGGGGAGACGGCGGGTTGTCACCCAGACCAACCAGCCGCGCCATATGGACGATCCGGTGGACACTGTCATCCCGCCGCCCGAGATGGCGCTGATCAACGGACGCCAGCAAATAGGACAGGGGGGCGTTCCGGAGGTCGATCACCTTTGCCCAATAGTGTGGGACACACAACACCCACATTCGGAGCCAGTGCAACGACAACGGCATTTTGTCGAGCACGATCAGTCGTTCCAGGTTGGGCACCGCATCGAACAGTCCGGCCGCGGCCGGGCCGCAGGCAATCGTCAGTCGCGCCTGCGGATAAGTGCGGATCAGGTGGTCGAGAAGCCCGGTTGACAGGACCGCATCTCCCACCCGTGTTGCCGTGATAAACAATATCCGCATGATCGACAGGAAACACCCGTATCGTTATGTCCAACCCAGTTGGGTTTATACGCACCATGATGACACTTGAAAAGGATTGCCCGCTTGTCAATGATGATCCAGGTTCCCACTTGTAAAGCCGGAACCTGTGGAATCCACGATCCATCCGTATGAAACCGAATTAGGAACGCGCAAAACATGCCCGAAATAAAATTCAGCCATCTGCCGGACCGGGGTGTCGTTTGTCTGACCGGATCCGATTGCCGGGGTTTTCTGCAGGGCCTGATTTCAAACGACATAGACAAGGTGTCTGAAACACGCAGTATCTACGCGACCTTCCTCACGCCCCAGGGAAAATTCCTGTTTGATCTGTTCATCAGCCAGACAGGTGAGTCGCTATTGATCGATTGCGAAAAAGAACGGCAGGCGGATTTCATGAAACGCCTGCGCCTGTACAAACTGCGGGCAGATGTCTCCATTACGGATTGCAGCGATGAACTTGGTGTCACCGCTTATTGGGGAGACGGATGTGCAAACGCCGCCCAATTGACTGGCGCTGCCGGATCTGCACGTTCGATTGCCAACGGCACCCTGTCGATTGACCCACGCCTGTCGGAGGCTGGATTGCGGGCAATCATCCCGACAGACGGATATGAACCGGCAGGATTGGAAGATGCTGTCGCCGCCGACTACGACCTGCATCGATTGTCCCTTGGCTTGCCCCGTTCGGGCGTTGATCTGATCGTTGACAAGTCGATTTTACTGGAATGTGGAGTTGACGAGTTGAACGGAATCGACTGGAAAAAGGGCTGCTATATGGGGCAGGAGGTAACAGCACGCAGCAAGTACCGGGGATTGATCAAAAAACGTCTGGTACCGGTCGAGATCAACGGCGCCGCACCAGCCGCGGGTTCGCTGATTTTGACTGGCGACAAACAAGCGGGGGAAATGCGGTCAAGTGCCGGAAACCGGGGACTTGCCCTGATGCGTCTGGAATATCTCGACGGTCCCGGATCATTTACCAGTTCGGACGACCCGGAGGTCACGCTGACTGCCCGAAAGCCTGACTGGGCGGTATTCTGAGGTGACCGAACCGACCAGGCCATCCTGAAGGAACTCGACGATGCTCGCCGACCATCTGACACTTGATCGAATTGAAGCACGCTCCGTTTTACTACCACTGGAACGCCCGATAATTGCGCGGATCACCACCATGACCGAATGGCCGATGATCCTGATTGATCTGTATACAAAAGAGGGCGTGGTCGGTCGCAGCTATCTTGAACCTTATCTGCCGCACGCAATGCGCTACCTGATTGCGATGCTCAAGGATCTGGGAGAAATGTTCAGGGGACAAACACTTGCGCCGGTTGACCTGTTCGATCGCGCCCGCAAATCGTTGCAATTTATTGGTTATGAGGGGCTGTCGATGATCGCGGTCTCCGGACTCGACATGGCCGTCTGGGACGCCCTGGCGAAAGCGTCCGGTGTTCCCCTGTGCGTCTTACTGGGCGGCAGTGTCGGCCCGGTGCCTGCTTACAACAGCAATGGATTGTGGCTAAAGTCACCGGAAGAGGTCGCCCGCGAAGCCGTTGACCTGCAAAACGAGGGCGGATTTCACGGCCTCAAAATGCGTCTTGGCCGGGACCGACTTGTCGACGACCTGGCGGCCCTGAACGCCGTTCGCGACGCTGTCGGACCGGATATCTCACTGATGGTTGATTTCAATCAGGGACTGAACATGGACCAGGCGCTGGAACGTTGCCATGCCATTGATGGTCTCGGCCTGACCTGGATCGAGGAACCGATTGTATACGATAACCTGGAAGGCTACGCCCAACTGACGTCGGAATTGCAGACCCCTGTCCAAATAGGTGAAAACTTTTACGGTCCGCGCGCCCTGCAGGCGGCATTGAAAATCAGGGCCTGTGACCTGGTCATGCCGGATTTCATGCGGATTGGCGGGGTTACCGGCTGGCAACGGGCGGCTGCCGTTGCCGGAGCTGCCGGCATTCCCGTTTCAACCCATCTTTATCCGGAAATAGCCGCCCAGATGATGCGCGTGACGGAAACCGCCCACTGGCTGGAATGGCAGAACTGGGCAGACCCGGTCTTGAAACATCCTTATGTTGTGGCAGATGGCAAACTGCACATCCCTGACGTGCCGGGCGTCGGGCTGGAATGGAATGAAAAAACGATTGCCGACCACCTGATTGATCTTTGATTGCCGCCGGAACAACTCGCCGCCTCGCAGCTCATCAAACACCTTCCCCCATCCGGTCGGTCGCGTTAGGCTGGCGTATGAACGATTCAGACAATGCCCTGAAAAAATCCCCGTCGCTGCTGTCACCGGTGGTACGCGCATACGAACGACGCCTCAGGCAATTCGGACCGGAAGCGCGCGGGGTTTTCTGGAAAGATGAAAATTTTCAGCATCAGCGATATGACATCCTGTATCAGGTGTTCGATGAGATTGACCAGGCAGGCGGCATTACCGTTCATGATTTTGGTTGCGGTTACGGTGCCTTGTTCAGTTATCTGAAAGACCGGCCCGTGATGCGGGACAGTCGCTATATTGGCACCGACATGAGTGCCGAAATGATCAGCACCGCCCGGCGCCTTGTTGTCGATCCGCGCGCCAGTTTCGTGCGCCACCTGAAAGCCACCGGGCCGGTTGACATCACCTTCGCATCCGGCACCTACAACATGCATGTCGGGCAGGACGAAACCCGGTGGGAAACATACGTCAAGGCCAGCCTGAAACAAATCTGGGGCAAGACGCGCAAGGCCCTGGCCTTCAACATGCTGCGCGAGGACGCCGATGAGCGGTTCGATGGCCTGTATTATATCAACGGCCGTGATCTGTTTGACTTCTGCATCCGCGAACTCAGTCCGGATGTAACCATCCAGAACGACAGTCCGCTACCCGACTGGACCTTTATTGTCCGACGCGGCTGAGGCGTCCGGGGGGCCTTCTCCCGATCGGCGGACAACGAAACCGCACCTCAGGTATGCAACGCGACGTAAAAGCAGGCAAAGTCCGGTGTTCGGTTTTTGTTCATTCAATTGTTCCGTAACAATGCATTTATTGCACGATTTAATCGCCCATGAGAAAAACAACAAATACAATCGGGAAACCACCCTGCGCACCAGAAGATAGTTGTCGATATGCTGGAAAGAGACATCACAGGCATGCAACAAATAGTCAGAATGATGACCCACTATATGGCATGGGCAAATACGACGATGTTCAATTCCGTGTCAAAAATTCCGGAGCAAGAGATTGTCAAAGTACGTCAGACACTCTTCGGTAATATTGCACATACATTCAATCATATTCTCGTCGTGCATCGTATTTTCCAGGCACACCTTGAAGGAAGGTCGCACTCATACACCGCTAGAAATACAGAAACATCACCGCCTTTTTCTGAAGTGCGTGCGCAACTGGAAATACTGGACCAATACTACGTGACTTTAGCCAGGCAACTCAGTCAGGTCGAGTTGGACGAGGGGGTCAAATTTACATTCGTCGGCGGTGGGGACGGCTCGATGACCCGATCGGAAATCCTGCTGCATCTGGTGAATCACTCGACCTATCACCGTGGTTTTATAAGTGACATGCTTTATCAGGTGCCCCACAAAGGCGACAACAACGACCTGCCGGTATTTTTGCGCGACGAGTGGCCCGGCATTCAAGCCGGACTTTAAGACGGACGGCCTCGTTTGTTGGTCCGGCCATTTTCGATGCTCTGAAATCCCGTCTGTTTAATTCTGCTGACTGAATGTTCCACCTGGCTGGGTCGACCTGGCCCGGAAATTCCCGGACAGGGTCCGGAGATGGGCACCCAGAACGACAGGTCTCTGCCCGACTGAACCTTCACTATCCGGTTGCACCCGCGTTGCATGAAGTTCACCCGGCATCTACAGGGGCGGCGATTTTCCCCTGCCCGTGATTGCCGTCACTTCGTCGCGAGTACCGTTTCCATATTCTACTCAAACGATAACATCAACCAGCGACGAAGGTTCGACCGATGGCGTACGAAAACGACTATACGGAACAGCGCAAAACAGAACGGCTCTCGATTATGATGGAAGTAAATATGAAATTGGGTGACCAGATGATTGAGGGGGAGTTGTCGGACATCAGTGCCGGCGGCGCGAAAGTTCGCACCACACTGCCCGCGTCTGACGCACCAGAATCGACCGCAGAACCGGTAATTTTAAACATTCCGAAATTCGGCGATTTCGAAGGAGAAATCGTCTGGCGGGATGGCAAATTCGTCGGCATCGCCTTTGCCGAGAATCACAAGGCGCTGGTCAGTCTGGTTCGGGAAATGGCGACACACATTGCCGCCGCCTGACGGACGTTTCCCGTATCAGACCGGACCGTAGGCGATGCACAGGGCGTCCATTCTGCCGGGGCTGCCTCAGTCACATACATGACGTCACTTTCGTCCGGGAAGATGAGCCCAAAGTCGTTCAGATGAATCGGCGCTGACACGGCGACCGATTGCGGAAAAGCTCCCTGTCAGTCGAGATTCCCCCGGATGCGATCGGCCAGGGCACCGATGGCATCCATATCGCCGGGACGAATGCCCCAGTTCATCTTCAATTCGTCGCCGGCAATCCGGGGCACGACGTGCATATGCAAATGGAAGACAGACTGAGCCGCTCCTGGCCCATTGGCTTGCAGAATGTTGATGCCATCCGGTTGCACCGTTTTGTTGACCGCCCGCGCCAGCCGTTGGACACCATTGATCGTTGCCGCCGCCCACTCACCCGGGGCCTCGAAAATGTTCTCGGTGTGGAATTTCGGGATTACCAGTGAATGACCGGGTTGTATCGGATTGATATCCATGAATGCAAACACCCGGTCGTTCTCAAACACCTTGAAACTGGGGATTTGCCCGCGGATGATTTTGCAGAAAATGCAGTCATCTGCGAGATCTTTGTGATTGGTCATGCTTATTCTCCCGACAACCGGCGCTTTCGTTGCCCGAACCCGCCAACCACTGGCACGCGGGACAGGTCTTTGCGTTTGATGGTTTTGACAAATGCCATCAGATCATCAATGGCATCCGGTGTCACCGTAAATTCCGTTGCATAGGCTGGCGATTTTGACCACCGCTGCACATCCGGCACCCGCACAAAGGCCGGATGCGGGCGGCGGTTGAAAAAACTTTCGAATCGCTCAAATCCGTCATCCATGCCGGCAATCAACGGAAAAGACGGCGTCGAACCGAGCCCGCCGAACTTGTTGACATCGCCAATCACATGGCATCTTGCACAATGCTGGAGCGCGAGCGACCGGCCCCGCTCGACATCACCGCCGCCGTATGCCGGACGGATAAACCCGGTGCCGACAAACGCGATGGCGGCCCACCAGAAACCCGGAAACTTGCGGTTAGTCTTCACGCTTTTGGTCAAGCGCAGCTTGCGCTGCGGCAAGCCGCGCGATTGGAACCCGATAGGGTGAACAGGAAACGTACGTCAGCCCCACTTCCTGACAGAACCGGACCGACGCCGGGTCGCCGCCATGCTCGCCGCAAATTCCAAGCTTCAGGTCGGGGCGAACCCGGCGGCCCCGTTCGATTCCGATTTTGACCAGTTCTCCGACACCTTCCTGATCAATGGTCATGAACGGATCGTCGGCAAGGATGCCCTTGTTGTGATAGACATCGAGAAACGGTGCTGCGTCATCGCGGGAAAACCCGTAAGTTGTCTGGGTCAGATCATTGGTGCCGAAACTGAAAAATTCGGCGGTTTCGGCAATGGCATCCGCTTTCAGACAAGCCCGTGGCAGTTCGATCATGGTTCCCACCAGATAGGTCAGTTCGACCCCTTCCGCCTGGCGTACCTCGTCCGCGACCTGATCGACAATCGCCTTCAGAAAATCCAGTTCCGGTTTGTCAATGATCAGCGGGATCATGATTTCCGGAATGACCGATTTGCCTTCCTTGGCGAGGATCGCAGACGCCTCGAAAATTGCACGCGCCTGCATTTCATAAATTTCCGGGTAGGTGATCCCCAGTCGACAACCGCGATGGCCCAGCATCGGGTTGGCCTCGTCCAGTTCCAGCTTTCGCAGTTCAAGGGTTTTCAGGTCGGTTCCGGCCGCGTCGGCAACTTCGCGCAGTTCCTCTTCAGTGTGAGGTAGAAATTCGTTCAGCGGCGGATCGAGCAGGCGAATGGTCACCGGCAGGCCCTCCATGATGCGGAACAGAGCGGTAAAATCTTCCCGCTGATAGGGCAGCAGATTGGCCAGCGCCCGGCGCCGGGCCGCTTCATCCGATGCCAGAATCATCTGCCGCATGTGAACGATCCGTTCGGGATCAAAAAACATGTGTTCGGTTCGGCTCAGCCCGATCCCTTCGGCCCCGAACCGACGGGCTGTTTCGGCATCCGCCGCGGTTTCCGCATTAGCCCGGACTCCCATCGTGCGCACCTCATCGACCCACTCCATCAGACGGCTGAAATCGCCACTCAGTTCCGGTTGAAGGGTTGCGACTTCTCCCAGATAGACCGAACCGGTCGACCCATCCAGCGTCAGGATATCGCCTTCAACCAATGTTCGGCCCATTGCCAGCAGTGTTTTGGTCGCGTAATCGACCCGCAGTTCACCGGCCCCCGACACACAGGGTTTACCCATACCGCGGGCGACCACGGCGGCGTGCGACGTCATGCCGCCACGGGTTGTCAGAATACCTTCCGAGACATGCATACCGGTGATATCTTCCGGGCTTGTTTCGGTGCGCACCAGAATGACTTTCTCACCTCGCGCGACCCACAGTTCGGCTTCGTCGGCATCAAAAACAATGTGGCCCGAAGCGGCGCCCGGACTGGATGGCAACCCGCGACCGATCATGGTCATGTCGGCATCGGGATCAAGAGTCGGATGCAGAAGCTGATCAAGTTGCGCCGGATCAAGCAGCATGATCGCCTGTTGCTGGCTCAACAGTCCTTCATCAACCATGTCGCAGGCAATTTTCAGGGCAGCCTTGGCAGTGCGTTTGCCGTTGCGGGTCTGCAGCATCCACAGTTTGCCTTGCTGGACCGTGAATTCCATGTCCTGCATGTCATGGTAATGAGCTTCCAGCCGTCCCCGAACGTCATCCAGATCACGAAAGATGGCAGGCATTGCTTCTTCCATGGACGCCAGGTTCGATCCGGTCGCAGCCTTTTCGGCGATCGTCAACGGTTGTGGTGTACGGATACCGGCAACCACGTCCTCGCCCTGGGCATTGATCAGGAATTCACCGTAAAAGGCATTTTCCCCGGTCGACGGATTACGTGAAAAACAGACACCGGTTGCGCAATCGTCGCCCATGTTGCCAAAAACCATGGCCTGGATGTTGACAGCCGTGCCCCAGCTCGCCGGAATTGCGTGCATGCGACGATAGGCGTTCGCCCGGGCATTCATCCAGGATCCGAAAACCGCACCGATAGCCCCCCACAGTTGGGCGTGCGGATCCTGCGGAAAAGGCTGCCCGGTCTCCCGTTCGACCATTTCGAGAAATTCAGCAACAACGGCTTGCCAGTCGTCCGCACCCAGATCCGTATCCAGTTGATACCCCTTGTCGTCTTTGCGGTCTTCCAGAATATCCTCGAAATTGTGGTGATCGACACCCAGCACAACATCGCCATACATCTGGATAAACCGGCGATAACTGTCATAGGCGAAACGGGCATCACCGGACCGGATCGCCAGCCCTTCGACCGTTTCGTTATTCAGTCCGAGGTTCAGAACGGTATCCATCATGCCCGGCATCGAGGCACGGGCACCGGAACGCACGGAAACCAGCAGCGGGTTTTCAACTGAACCGAATCCGTTGCCAAGCGCCGCTTCCATGGCCACCATGGCGGCCTCGACCTGGATTTTCAATTCATCCGGATAGGTCCGGCTATTGTCGTAGTAATAAACACAGACATCCGTCGGGATGGTGAAACCGGGTGGAACCGGAATGCCCAAGGCTGACATCTCCGCCAGATTTGCCCCTTTGCCACCCAGCAAATTGCGCATCTCCGCACTGCCCTCTGCTTTACCATCACCGAACGTATAGACCCATTTTGTCATGTCAGTTTAATCCGTTTACCTAGTCTGTAATTTCACCGCCACCCCGGCCCGCGCCCCTCAAGGAGGCGGATGAGGTGAAACATGGTCCCTTTCCCTCCCCGGTCAGGGAGGGTTGCGGGTCAGGGAAACAACCCTAGCCCTCAATCCTCGAAAAGTCCGCAACGCCGTCCAGTGCCGATCTGATCATGGACAAGAGCCGCAGTCTGTTTTGCCGAACGGCCGGATCATCCGCGTTTACGGTAACGGAATCAAAAAAAGCATCCACCGGCCCGCGCAATTTCGCCAGTGCCTGCATGGCATCGCCAAAGCGTTCATCCGACACCGCCCGGACGATCAGGTCGACACCTGTCTCAAGACCGGCAAACAGATTTTTTTCCTCGTCTTGCTCGAATATCCTGCTATCCGGGACTTCCGTATAACGACAGCCATCTTTTTTCTCTTCGATTTTCAGAATATTCGCCGCCCGACGGTAGGCAACCAGCAGATTCCCCCCATCTTCGGTTCCAAGAAATCCGGACAATGCGTCAACCCGTGCCAGCATTCGGACCAGGTCGTCTTCACCGTCCGTGCCAAATACGGCGTCGATATAATCATGTCGCACGCCCTGTTCTTTCAAGTGCACCTTCAGGCGATCTGCGAAAAACGACAGGAGTTGAGCCGTCAGGCCAGGATCAGCCCGGAAAAGGTCAATTGCTCCGGCAAACACCGGTCGCAAGGCGATCCTGAGATTGTTTTCCAATACCAGCCGTATCGCGCCCAGTGCGGCCCGGCGCAGCGCATATGGATCTTTCGAACCGGTCGGTTTTTCATCGATCGACCAGAAGCCGGCCAGCGTATCGATCTTGTCCGCCAGCGCAACACACAGGCTTACCGGTCTGGTCGGACAGACGTCGCCCGCACCCTGAGGGGAATAGTGCTCGGCAATGGCGTCGGCAACATCTTCACTTTCGCCATCGTGCAACGCATAATACCGCCCGATGATGCCCTGCAAATCCGGAAACTCGCCAACCATGCCGGTTGACAGGTCGGCCTTGGCAAGGCGTGCGGCCGATCGCACCTTGTCCTTGTCGGCACCGGCGACATGCGATGCGATCTCGACGGCCAGCGCCTGCATCCGGTCGGCTTTTTCATCGAGCGTCCCAAGTCTGGCATGAAACACCCGGTCTTTCAGCGCCGGGGCTTTTGATGCCAGCGTCGTCTTGCGATCCTGATCCCAGAAGAATTTCGCATCGCTCAAGCGGGCGCGGAGAACACGCTCATTACCCACGATCACGGCCTTGCCGCCATCGGTCGTTTCCGTGTTGGCGACAACAATAAAACGATTGGCGAGATTGCCCTCTTGATCAAGGCAGGAGAAATACTTCTGATGTTTTTTCATTGCCGTCGTCAAAACCTCCGGCGGCACGTCCATGAAGTCTTGATCAATAGCGCCCATCAATACCACTGGCCACTCGACCAGCCCGGCGACCTCATCAAGAAGCCCCTCGTCGTTTTTCAGAGTCAGACCCTCGGTTTCCGCCAGCTTTGTCGCCTCGGACAGGATCAATTCACGACGCTCATTGCGGTCGATCATCACTTTCGCAGCGTGGAGTTTTTCCTTGTAGTCAGCAAAGTCCGAAACCGTTATGGCTTCCGGGGACAGAAAACGATGGCCTGTCGTCTTGTTGGAGCCAACGATATTTTTGCCAAATTTCTTACTCGATTCGAGAAACGTTTCAAGCTGTAATGGGATAATTTCACTATCAAAAACAGAAATGATACTGGTAATAGGCCGGACCCACCGGAACGAATTTACTCCCCATCGCATTGATTTGGGCCACGGCAGTTCAAACAACGGAAGAAGCAGGGCCTCAGCCAAAACATCAATTGTCGCTCTGCCTTTTCTCTCTATTACAGCAAAATAAAATTCACCCTTGGGCAGTTCACGGATTTCAGCCTCGTCGATTGAACTGAACCCGTTTGCCTTCATGAACCCCTGCACCGCCTGTTCCGGCGCACCAACCTTTGGGCCTTTGCGTTCTTCGCTAACATCCGGGGTCGCTAACGGCAGTCCGTCGATAACCAGAATTAACCGACGGGGTGTCACACAGGCATTGGCAGTTTCAAATTCGAGGCCCGATTTATTTAAGCCGTCACAGACCAGCCGTCTCAGATCACTGGCCGCCCGCACCTGCATACGGGCCGGAATTTCTTCCGACAGGATTTCAAGCAGAAGTTCAGCCATCACTTCACCTCCATACCCAGGTTTTTCATCCAGGCATCGGCGGATCCCTTCGACAAAGCACGGACACGGCCAATGTAGGCTTGACGTTCGGTGACTGAAATAACACCACGGGCATCGAGCAGATTGAACAAATGGCTGGCCTTCAGGCAGTAATCATAGGCAGGCAGAACAAGATCAGCTTCGAGCAGGGCGGCGCATTCTCTTTCGGCATCGATAAAGTGCTGGCGCAGCATGTCGATGTTGGCGTGTTCAAAATTGTGTTTTGAATACTGTACTTCTGCCTGATGGAAAACATCGCCGTAGGTCTTGCCACCCTGATCCTTGGGCACGCCGTCCCAATCCAGGTCATAGATATTCTCAACCCCCTGCACATACATGGCAAGACGTTCAAGGCCGTAGGTCAGTTCAACCGGAACCGGATGGCATTCATATCCGCCAACTTGCTGAAAATAGGTAAACTGACTGACTTCCATGCCATCGCACCAGACCTCCCAGCCCAGCCCCCAGGCCCCCAGTGTCGGGCTTTCCCAGTCATCCTCGACAAACCGAATGTCGTGCGTTTTGTTATCGATGCCCAGCGCATAAAGACTGTCGAGATAGAGCTGCTGAATATTTTCCGGCGACGGTTTGATCAGTACCTGAAACTGATAATAGTGCTGCAGTCGGTTGGGGTTTTCACCATATCGCCCGTCGGTTGGACGACGCGACGGCTGCACATAGGCGCATTTCCAGATGTCATCCGGTTTTCCCAGCGACCGGAGCGTAGTTGCCGGATGAAAGGTTCCGGCCCCGACTTCCATGTCATAGGGTTGCAAAAGCACACACCCCTGGTTGGCCCAAAAAGTCTGCAACGTCAGTATCAGGTTCTGAAAACAGGTTTTTTTATCTGATTTGACTGGCATGTAGCCGGATTTCCAGGATAGTCAGGGCCATATTGCGGCTGCGAAGTTAGCGGTCGACCCCCGCAGGGTCAAGCAACGGAATCCCCGTTCGCATCAATGCTCAGCGACACCCGATGGTATCCATGCTCACCCGCATTTGTGGCGGCCGTCATCCGGCACGTAGGCACCGCAGTCCTTGCACTGGACCATATCCTCGATATCAGGCCCAGTGTCACGGTCAGGGCCGGTGGCGCGGTGGCGCGGTGCATGTTGTGGTCGGCGACGCCCACGACCGTGGGCGGCCTCACGCTGGATTTGCTGGCGTTCACCCAGCCACTTGAACCCGTACCAGACACCAAGGATGATTGCCCCGGTCACAAGGATTTTTGAAATACTGAAAAGTCCGAACATAATGGCCCTTTTAGGCAGTGTTGAGGGTCGAGGTCAAGCAAACCGACGCATTGTCGGCTTTACAATCCAAACCGGTTCCAGGTCAGGCGTTCCTCGGCAGCGGCGATCAATTCCCGTCCGAGACCGGCAACCATGTGGTCACCGGTCGGCAACCCGCCGCCCGACAGGCCCAGTTTTCGCCTGAAAAATGACTGATGCGCCTCTATCCGCCGGAACCGGACCTCCGCTCCAAGTTGATCCTTCAGAACGGATCTGAAATCCCCGAGGCCGTCCACCAGCCCAAGTTCAAGCGCCGTCGTGCCGGTCCAGAAAGCGCCACTGAACAGATCCTTGTCGGTGCCTTTCAGCCGGGGACCGCGTCGCTCTTTCACCATCGCGATAAACCCGTCGTGAATTTCCTTTTGCAGGTTTTTCAGATGCTTGATATCGGCTGGTTTTTCCGGACTGAACGGATCCAGCATGGCTTTCCGCTCACCACTGGTATGCAGGCGACGTTCGATTCCATAACGTTTCAGCAATTCCGGAAACCCGAAACCGCCGGAGACAACACCAATTGAACCAACGATCGAATTGCTGTCGGCATATATCCGATCAGCTGCACAAGCCAGCCAATATCCGCCAGACGCCGCAACATCTTCACAAAAGGCATAAACCAGCACGTTTTTTTCCGTCGCCAGCGCTCTGATCCGGCTGGCAATCAGCGCCGACTGTACCGGTGATCCGCCCGGCGAATTCACCGCCAGCACCACCGCTGCCAGTTTGCGGGGCTTGAATGCCCTGACCAGCAACGGCTCTGCGGTAGCCAGACTCAAACCCCGATGCAGCCCGCCCATCGTGCTGATCACGCCAGTCAAACTGACAATCGTTACCAGCGGGCCACCCTTGCCTGGCAAATACTTGGCACATCCCGCCAACCAGTCTTTAACCATACTCTGTTCCATTTATTTAAGCCAACTCCCTGTTCAGACCTGCAGTATAGGCAACGTTATCCGATTTCCAATGCTTCTGCGTCCACCAATACGCGACGAGCGGCATCCGTGTATGATCCACCCGGCGCATGCAGGACCAGGCCGGTTGCCAGCACGGTCGGCCCCTGCATGCCCTTGCGCCCCTGAATGATCACCCGTTTGGCCGGTCGGGATGGCGCGTCACCGCCCGGCCACAGCGGATAAATCACCAGATCACCGACCCGACCCGCCAGCGCTGCCAGAATTTCCGCAACCCGATCGGCCCGATGGACGACGGTGATGGTCCCTCTGGTGCGCGCCATTCGGATACAAAACGACATCCAGTCCGACAGATCGACATTACTTTCCATGGTCGCCAATTGCCGCGACGGTTCACGGGGCATTCGGCCCTTGCCAGCAGCAACATAGGGTGGGTTTGAAATAACATGATCATAACTGTCCGGCCGAATGGTGGCTGGCGGCTTCGCAACATCACCCGAAACGATATGGAATCGATCGGCCAACCCATTGATGTCGGCGTTCTGTCTGGCAAGATCAGCAAATTCCGGCTGGATTTCCAATCCGTCAATCTGCACCCCGGCAATACGCGCTGCAACGCACAATCCGGCCGCCCCTGTGCCGGTCCCGACATCCAGCAGGCGGCCCGTTGCCGAAGCCGGAACCGCTGCCGCCAACAGGACTGTATCAATTGCAATACGATACCCCGTCAAAGGCTGCAAGCAGCGCAACCGGCCGTCCAGCAGCGTTGATACAACTGGTCCGGCACCGTCAGACATGCAGGTGATCTGCTTCCGCCAACACGAGTGCGGCGCGCCGAAAATCCTCATCGTGAACCATGACGCGGCGCTGGATTGCTGAAATACTGCCCTCCATGATACTGGCATGGGTATCGAGAACTACCGCCTCGATTTGTTCCCCGGACAACTGCGCCAGCAACCAGGACAACAGTACCGCATCGTTCGTCCGTAACAATTCTACCATCCGCCCTCCGTCACCATTTGCCGCACCGCCGCATATGCACTGCAATACGGCAACATATCTCAGGTCTGGCCTTGACCCCCTTCAAATGTCATACCTATGCTCAACGCTGGGTGTCGGAACGTCAAGTGACGGAATGGTGCCAAATGGGGATTTACGGAGACGAGGAGTGAGCCCGTGGGTGTCGTAGTCAGCCTCGGTGACGACAAGAATAAGAAAAAGCCGTCCGTTGACCGCCTGACCGGGCTGGTCCGCGACGACCTGAAACATGTCAATGACGTGATCATCCGCCATATGGATTCCCCGGTTGAACTGATCCCGCAACTGGCGGGACATCTGGTCGCATCCGGCGGTAAACGACTGCGGCCGATGCTGACGCTGGGCGCGGCCCGCCTCTGCCATTATGCCGGTGATCGCCACATATCCCTTGCCGCCTGCGTCGAATTCATCCACACGGCGACCCTGCTGCACGATGACGTGGTTGACGAAAGTGACCTCCGGCGCGGTGAGGCGTCTGCCAATGCCCTGTTCGGCAACCAGGCCAGTGTTCTGGTCGGCGATTTTCTGTTCAGCCGCGCCTTTGAACTGATGGTCGAGGACGGGTCACTGGAAATTCTGAAAATCCTGTCGCATGCGTCATCCGTCATTGCCCAAGGTGAAGTGCTGCAATTGATGACAACCAATGATACGGAAACCGACGAGAGCACCTATCTGGAAGTCATTAAATCGAAAACAGCGCAATTGTTTGCTGCCGCCTGCCGCATCGGTCCGGTCATCGCGGAACGCCCGCGCGTTGAAGAAAACGCGCTGGAAAGTTTCGGTATGAATCTGGGGATTGCCTTCCAGTTGATCGATGACGTGCTCGACTATTCTGCCAAACAGGCCACTCTTGGCAAGACCATCGGCGATGATTTTCGCGAAGGTAAAATCTCGCTACCGGTCATTCTCGCCTATCGTCGGGGCGACGAACAGGAGCGGACCTTCTGGCGACGGACGATGGAAGATCTTCAACAGTCGAAACAGGATCTGGATCTGGCGATTGGCCTAATGAACCGCCACGATGCGCTGACTGACTCGGTTGACCGGGCCCGCCATTACGGCGCGATCGCCAGAGATGCCCTCGGAATCTTTGATGATAGTCCGACCAAGGAGGCGTTTAACGAATTGATCGATTTCTGTATCGACCGCGCCTACTGACGACATGCCCCTGTCAAGGAGATTGCCTGCCCCGGTCGGCAGGTCAGCAAATCGGGCAGGCCGTCCTATCAAACTCTTGCTCTGGCCGGTGCAGAGCGGTATAAGGCGCTCGAATTTGTCGGGAAGTGGCGCAGCCTGGTAGCGCACCTCGTTCGGGACGAGGGGGTCGGAGGTTCGAATCCTCTCTTCCCGACCATACTTCCGGCGTTTGCTCCGGAATTGCCGGAAAGAGGATTCGGCCGACAGGCTCTGCATCTTCGATACCCGACATGGCTGAAACGAACCAGCCACACTGTTTTTTGACATCCACTACAACTTTGCGACACAAACAGTTGCCGGATTGAGATGAAAACCGCATCCGGCATCCGGCATCTCGGTCCACCAACGTCCATCGAGCCGACTGGACGTACAACCTGCGTCTTCCGCGAGTGCCCGTTTTTTGTCTCTGTCGCATAGCAGGACAATGCTGACGCCATCGACCTGTCGGGCTGTGACATAGTATCCGGCCAACGGTTTCAGCTGGTCCGGGTTCTGTAAAGTCACCTGATGGAGACGACCATCATCTGTCGAACAATGGTTAATGTTTTCCCGAAAATAATCTGCCAGGCCGAGTGCCCCTAGATTTCGTCGCGGCCAGCAGATATAGGCATCCTGGTGCATCTCGCATGTCCGGTGCGCGGTCTTGTTTTCCTCATAGGGCCCGACCCGTCTTAAAACGACCGGATGGATCGTCAAATCCGTCGCCACATGAGCCGCATAACCCAGCAACCAGGCGAGACAGCGGATTCGTAACACACCGGGTTCGCGGCGCCGCAAAACCCGTAGGCCATTGCAGATAACCTCTCCGGTATTTTCATAGTGCATTCGATCCGCCCATTCCGGCTGCCGCCCGAGATAGGGGTAATCCGGCCCGACGGCACCGACTTCCACAAACGGCATGAACTGTGAAATTGCCAGTTTGTCGGCGGGCGCCAAACCCTCAACGTCACCCAATCGCCCGAGAGCTTCCGCAGCTGCCGTGATATGTACAAACCCGCCCGCCATATACCCGCCATATATATGTCCTGTGTCAGGTGCGCAGGCCACCACAACCCATGCATGTAGCTTCCATTAGAACACATAATTGACTGCGACCAAACCGTAATTCCGAACCAGCCGACACAGTCGACTTTTCCCGGTCATTCATGGAAGTATGCTGGCCCGGACCAGTCCGTTCAACCGGCCATTAACCGGCCACTAACCGGGCCCGTGCGACAGACTGCGCAACATGACCGGCATTGCGCCAAACCGGATGGCGGCGGCACCGTTTTCACGCACCTGTGCCAGTCACGGCGTGATGTCGGAATTGTAATACAGAAAATTGTTTCGTCCGCTTGCCTTGACCCTGTACATGGCGTCATCGCCGCATTTGACCAGGCCGTCCGGCGTCTCGGCATCGTCCGGAAAAACGCTGATCCCGATGCTGGCGCCAATTGAGCAGGTTTTCCCCCCGACCTCAATTTCCCCGGCCAGACATGCAATAATCTTGCGCGCAACATGCGCCGCGCTCTCGATCCGGTCAAGCCTACTCAGAATGATGACAAACTCGTCGCCACCAACCCGGGCTGCCGTGTCACTGGCACGGATGGTGCTCGTCAACCGCCTGGCAACCGTTTGCAGTACAATATCCCCCGCCTCATGACCCAACGCGTCGTTGATCGGCTTGAACTTGTCCAGATCAATGAACATAACGGCAACCTGCTCATTGTGTCTTTTCGCCAGGCGCATCGTTTGCGCCAGGCGGTCATGAAACAATGTGCGGTTGGGTAGGCCCGTCAACGCGTCATGGTGAGCAAGATATCTGAGTTTGTCGTCCTGGCGTTTCCGCTCCGTAATATCCCGTATGACAGCCGTGTAAGCCTGTCCGCCATGATTGTCGGTCAGTCGGCTAATCGTCAGGGTCACATAAAATTCGGCTCCGTCACGCTTTCTTGCCAAAAACTCGTGTACTCTCCCCCGACCGACCGACTGACCGGTACTTTTCATAAGGTCTGAAAACTGGCGTTTTTGCGTTTCGTCAATCAGGTCGGATGCCAACCGACCGAGAATTTCCGGGCTGTCGTAGCCAAACAGTTCGCCCGCCGCCGGATTAGCGCGCAAGATCACGCCATCAGAATCCATTGTCAGGATCGCTTCCGCCACACTGTCGAGAATGTTTCTGATCTGCTCTTCTCGTTGGCGTGCCTCTTCCGATGCGCGGATGAATTTGGTCAGGTCCTCACATTCCACCAAAAACAGCGGGCTGCCAGATTCTTCCTCGGCAATCCTGGAAACCGTCAGATTTATATCCAGAACCTGACCGGAAAGCGCCACCAATTTAACGGGAACGCCGCTCTCTTCGTTCGCCCAGGCGTCGAAGCCAAGGTCGATAATTTCTGTAAATTCCGGTTCGACGAATCGGCTGAAGGCATGACCGATGACGTGCGACGGGATTTTGGCTTCCAGTTTTGCGATAGCGCTGGGGTTGGCGTAAACGACTTCCTTCCCCTGACATAAAAAAATCATGCGCCCCAGAATATTAACCATATTGATTCCGCTGCCAGCGAGCGCTGCAATGTCGGACATGTTCCCTCTTTCCATCGTCAAAACCGGCCCTCCCCTGATTTTTCCCTGCATTACCAACCTACACAACTTTTGAGGATTAACCATTACCGTAAATGAAATGAGCGAAACAGGAACGGCCGTCTGATAGGCCCATTCGAATTTCGACCTTGTTCGAATTTCGTCGTTGCGTTAGCGTTTTCCGCGTCGGGCAGCAATTGCCAACACATTCAGCACGGGAGTGGACGTTGCGTCAGGTAACCATAGGCATGATTGTCGGCCTGATCGCCGGAACAATCGTCGGGGCGACCGTAATCCGTCCCGAAATCCCGGTTCCGGGAATTGTGACAAGCGACGATCAGTCTGCTGTCAGGCCTGACGGACGGACCGGAGAGCCGACCGGACGCAGCAACAAAACGACCCGTGAATCCTTATTGCCACCTGATACGCCGGGAATCACGCACTGGCGCATGACGGGAACCTATGCGACATCATTGCCGGTCCTCGGCGAACTTCCCAAACGGATTGAATCTGATATTGCGGCGATTTCCAACAACCGCTTTGTCATCGACTATCATGAACCGGGCACACTGGTTCCTCCTTTGTCAGTATTCGAGGCCGTTCGCTCCGGGACCATACAGGCTGGCATTTCAACTCCGGCACTGTGGGCTGACGACATCCCCGCGCTGCAACTTTTCTCGTCCATCCCGTTTGGCCCTGAAGCGCGCGAATTTCTGGCATGGTTCGAAGAAGGCGGCGGACGATCCATTTTCAACCGTCTGTACGAAGAACAGGGAATCCATAGCCTGTTGTGCGGAATCGCGACGCCGGCAACATCCGGCTGGTTCAAAAAACCGGTATCTTCCGTCACGGATTTACAGGGGTTGCGAATGCGCATTTCCGGATTGGGTGCCAGGGTGATGCAGAGATTCGGGGTATCAACCGAGCAGTTGATGAACGTCGATATTGTCCGGGCAATGGAAACGGGCGCGCTGGATGCGGCCGAGTTTTCCCAGCCGGCAACGGACGGTCAGTTGGGATTGCAACGTACCGCAGACTTTGTCTATTTCCCCGGCTGGCACCAACCGGCAACACTCTATGATCTGATGATCAACAGGGATGCATGGCAGGCTTTGTCCGTCACAGGGAAAGCCCAGATCGCGACCGTGTGTGGCAACAACATCCTACGCAGCCTGGCATCCGCCGATTTTCGCCAGTTCCAGGCTTTGAAAAAATTTACGGAACAGGGCAAGCATTTGAAGACCTGGCCCCCTGCACTTCTGACGGCCTTTCGATCAGAATGGCAGCAAGTTGCCCGGGACTTGTCAAAGAATGACAGGAATTTCCGGCAAACCTGGACGTCCCTGAAGAGGTTCCGCGAAGAATACGGAATCTGGCACGAACTATCGGCGCCCTGACTCACCCGTGGTCCGCAACCAAATTTGCCCTATCGAGGTAACCCGGCAGGGGAATCTTGGCATGGGTCATCGGATTTTGCTTGTATATCAATGGTGCGGCAGGTTATCACCAAGCTGAAGCCATACTTTTTTCGGTTACGCCCTCACACCAATTCCTATTTGGAAACCCGGACGGAGAATTTAAATGATCGAGATCAAGAAACTTGCCGTCGCGGCTGCATTAATGGCGATTGTTGCTGCCGTCTCTGGCACCGCGACGACGTCGGCCTATGCCGTCGAAGGCAAAAGAATATTCAATAAATGCAAGGCCTGCCACAGCTTTGATAAAAACAAGGTCGGTCCGCACCTGGGCGGCGTCGTCGGCAGAAAAGCCGGCTCCCTCAGCGATTTCAAATATTCAAAGGCAATGGAAGAAGCTGGCGCCGGCGGACTTGTCTGGACGGAGGAAAATCTGGATAAATTCCTGACCAAGCCGAGAGATTTTGTCAAAAAAACCAAGATGTCCTTCGCCGGGCTGAAAAAGGAAAGTCAACGTAAAGCGGTCATCGAATACCTTAAAGAACATAAATAAAGCCGACTTTTCGTAGGATCAGAAAAGCCGCTTTCCGAAGGGGAAGCGGCTTTTCCATGTCCGCTCCCGTCAAGGGACGCGCCATTGGGTTTCCGCGATAAACGCCGCGACCCGATCTGGTCCGCGAGTAACGGTTTCTGTTTCCAGTTCATCTGCAACGCGTAGACCATAACCTTCCTCGGTTTCACCCGCCTGCCTATCACGATAGGCATAGCAAGGTGCAATGTGTCCGACATCCATCAACATCGCTTGGTAGGATTCGCGGCGCCACAAATTGCCCCCCCACCGACAATGCACCCAGCGTATTTCCGTGATAACTCTGTTTGCGAGCGATGAACTGACTGCGCTCAGGCTGACCTGATTCGACGAAATACCGGCGCCATTTCAAGAGCCGTTTCGACGGCTTCCGAACCACCGGAAACGAAATAGCCCGCACCTGTTCCGGCAGGCCCTTCGCCAACTGACGGTGAAAAACATGTGACATTATATCTTCCTTCGTTGCCGCGTCGGAATGGTCGTGCGAATAATTGCCGTCGTCGGGAACCTGCGGAAGGCACAGTAGGAACAAGCGAAACGGCAATGCCATAAAATTATGCCCGTCCAGCGAAACCGGTCCGTCCGATCATTGCGTGGACGGACGGGACCCTCTAATGTGCCGCCAATCTGAAACAACCCGCCGGGCAGAAATTCATGGATTTAAAACAACATATCCGCGCCGTTCCCGACTTTCCGAAACCGGGAATCCTGTTTTATGACATTTCCACCCTGCTGGCGCATCCGGATGCCTGGCAGATTGCCCTCGGGCGGATGGCAAGATGTGTCGGACGACACCAGCCAGACATGCTGGCGGGCATCGAATCGCGCGGGTTTCTGGTGGCTGCACCGCTCGCCGCCCGATTAGGCCTCGGATTTACGATGATCCGGAAAAAGGGCAAACTGCCGGGACCAACGGTTGCCCACGAATATGATCTCGAATACGGATCAGATGTCATTGAAATCCAGGATGACGCCATTGAACCCGGACAGCGGGTCGTGATCCTTGACGATCTTCTCGCGACCGGCGGTACGCTCGGGGCGTCCATCGATCTGATCAACAAGGTTGGCGGCAATGCGGTCGGCGGCGCATGTCTGATCGAACTGACGTTCCTCAATGGACGCGACAAACTGGGGGCGTTGCCCTTTGATGCCCTGATGGCGTACGACGACTAGATGTCGCGCGTCAGGACATGCCGGGCCACCTTTTTCATCAACGTCGGTAGCGCATGGTCAGCAAAACGATCCGGCGTTGACCAGAACCCGTCGTTCGGGCCGCCGTCATCGCACCGGCCCGAAAATACCTGCAGCCGCAGATGAAAATGGGTAAATGTGTGTGTGACCTCTCCCGACAAACGTCGCCAGTTGCACCCGACCGGGGCCTGGGCAAGGGCCTCTTTCACAGGCCAGTTCTGTTCTCGCCAGTCGGATGACGGAATCTCGGTCATGCCTCCCAGCAGCCCCTTGTCCGGGCGACGACGCAAATAGACGGCGCCATCCGGGCGCACCAGCCAGAATACCGCTCCATGCCGTACTGGCCTGCCCGGCTTCGCGAGTTTGACCGGATACCCACGCCAGCACTCCGACGCTGCCGATTTGCACCCCTGTTGCCAGGGGCAACGATCACACGCCGCCACCGCCGGGCGGCACACCGTTGCCCCCAGATCCATCATCGCCTGCGCAAAATCTCCCGACCGACCCGGCACCATCATTTCGCGGGCTCGTTGCGAGATTTCTGGCCGGATCGTTTTTGCCGGCTGATCAAGAGCGTGCAGGCGACAGATCACCCGCTCGACGTTGCCATCAACCGCAACAGCCGGGCGCCTGAAGGCAATGGCCGCGATCGCCGCCGCCGTATAGGGGCCGATGCCGGGTAGCGTCAACAGTCCTGATTCCGTTTGCGGGAATGCGCCTGCCAGTTCACGCGTGACCTTGACGGCACATTTATGCAGGTTTCGCGCCCGGGCATAATATCCCAGCCCTTGCCAGGCATGCAGGACGTCATCGAGGTCCGCCTCGGCCAGTCTTGCAACCGTTGGCCAACGGGCGACAAATGCCGTAAAATAGGGAATGACCGTTACAACCGTGGTTTGCTGCAGCATGATTTCACTGAGCCAGACATGGTAAGGGTCTGGCAGAACACCCGATTGTGCACGCCAGGGCAATTGACGCGCGTGAATATCGTACCATTTCAGCAGGGCCTGCCCCAGCATTGACGGAGAGTTCCGTTTGTTTTTTAACACCACACCTTCGCGCCTTTCCAGTCGATCCCGCAGACAACAACCGTTGCCCTCATCCGCACGCACCCCTAACATGCGGATCAGGGACACCAAATCAACGAGATTTTTTTATGCCTGATCCCAAATCTCCTCCCCGGCAGGTCAAGCGTCAGCGGAAAATGCTGACACTGGGTGCGACCGTCAGCGGCCTGACACGTCAGACATATGGTCAACGCGGTTTTGCCGACGGCGAGATCATACGCAACTGGCCGTTCATCATCGGTGACATGCTTGCGGGCGTTTGCCTGCCTGAAAAAATCGCCTTCAGCAAAGGGGAGCGAGGACGTGGAACGTTGCATCTGCGTGTCGCGAATTCGGGACTTGCAACCGAAATCCAGCATTTGCAACCGCTGGTCCTGGAGCGGGTCAATTCCTATTTCGGGTATCAGGCTGTCGCCCGGCTGAAATTGATTCATGGCCCATTGCCCACACCCGTGGCGACGGCACCTTACATTCCGGCTCCGTTGAGCAAGGCACAAGACCAGGCGCTGGCGCACGAACTGGGAAATATATCTGATCCGGAACTCAGAAAGGCCCTTGAACGACTTGGTCGGGCCGTCATCGGTCGACGGGAGAAAGTCATTCGAAATTAGTCCGGTTCGAGCCCCGAACCGCAGAATTGGGGCGGGCAAAACCAGAATGTTGTGGATAACTTCCGAAAATGTGTCGACTCGGCGGATATCCCGGCTCTATATTCTTCAACATCTTGTGTATAGGTAGCTAAAATGTATCGATCAATACTAGGTTTTGTGTTTTTTGTATGTGTAACCACGGTCGCCGTATCACTCCCCGCGTCATTTGCCCGGGCCGAGGTCGCGGCCATAGAAGACGCCACCCGGGACATGTCTATCGGCAAGACCGACGCACCCGTGACAATGATTGAATACGCCTCTCTTGGCTGTCCGCATTGTGCCAATTTTCATGAAAACACGTTTCCGAAAATCAAGGAAAATTATATCGACACTGGAAAGGTGCGGATGATTTACCGTGATTACCCGCTGGGAACGCCCGCGCTGGCCGCATCCATGATTTCCCGCTGTGCCGGCTCGCAGCGCTATTTTGGTATGGTCGATCTGTTCTTCCGCAGCCAGAAACAATGGGGGCAGGCAGACAATCCACTTGAGGCTCTCAAGAAAACCGCCCGATTTGGTGGCATGTCAGGACCGGATGTCGACGCCTGCCTGCAAAATCAGGATTTGCTGACCTTCATTCGTGACACCGCCGCCAAAGGGCAGAAAGAGTTTAACGTCAGCGCCACACCGACCTTTATTATCGGTGACGTCACGATCCCCGGCAATCTGCCTTATGACGACTTCAAGGGCTACCTCGATAAAGCCCTGGATAAAGCCAGATAAAGGCTGATGAATTTTGCTGCACTTTAACAAACTCAGGCTGTCGGGTTTCAAGTCGTTCGTCGATAACGCAGAACTCGTGATTGAGACCGGACTGACGGGAGTGGTCGGACCGAACGGGTGTGGCAAATCCAATCTGGTCGAGGCGCTGCGCTGGTCGATGGGTGAAACATCCGCCAAACAGATGCGTGGCAAGGAGATGGATGATGTGATTTTTGGCGGCACCGATAAACGCCCGGCCAGAAATATCGCCGAAGTGATCCTGTGTCTGGATAATTCCGAACGAAGCGCGCCGGCGATGTTCAATCAGTTTGAAGAACTTGATGTCAGCCGCCGCATTGAACGCGAAAAAGGTTCTACTTATCGGGTCAATGGCAAGGAAGCGCGGGCGCGTGATGTGCAGTTGCTGTTTGCCGACTCTTCAACTGGGGCCCGCTCGACCGCCATGGTTTCACAGGGCAAAATCGGTGCTGTCATCAATGCCAAACCTGCTCAGCGGCGAATTTTGCTGGAAGAAGCCGCCGGTATAACCGGATTGCACAGCCGCCGGCATGAGGCGGAATTACGCCTCAGGTCGGCGGAAACCAATCTGGAACGTCTGGATGACATCCTGGTCACCCTGGACGCACAATTGCAGAACCTGAAAAAACAATCCCGCCAGGCGACCCGTTATCGCAATCTGAGTGATCATATCCGCAAGGCGGAAGCAACCCTGTTTCATCTTCGCTGGGTCACCGCCGAACAGGAACTGGATGCCAACCGGGAACAACAGGGCCAGGCGGAAGAAACCGTCAAGGAATTGACGGTATTGGCGAGCAGGGCCAGCGCCAATCAGGCGGAGCGGGCGCAATCGATACCGAACCTTCGCATGGCGGAAGCGGAAGCCGCTGCCCATCTTCACCGCCTGACCGTCGCCCGCGAGGGCCTCGATGAAGAGGAAACCCGCATCGCGACAACCCGGACCAACGCCGAGTCCCGCCTGAAACAGCTGCTTGACGATGAGCAACGGGAAAAACTCATTGCCCATGACGCGACACAGGCCATTGCCCGTCTGGAAGCGGAAAAGGCAGAAATTGAATCGGCACGGCTAGGCGAGACGGAAAACCGGGAACGGGCCGCCAGCGACCTACAGGCGTGCAATGAAGCTGTTGCATTGCTGGACACAAAATTGAACCAGTTGACCGAGCAGGTTGCCGCCAGCGAAGCCCGCCGCAATGGCACCGCCAACCGGATCCGCGAGTTGGAAACCCGCCACCAGAGGTTTGCCAGCCGTCATTCTGAAATCCAACAGCAACTGGCGGATTTGACTCAAGCCAGTCCGGACACCGACGCCGTCAATCAAGCGACGGCCAGTCTGGCGGAAGCCGAAGCCGCCCTTGAGCATGCCCGTGCGGCCCGCGAGATGGCCGAGTTGCGACGGACAGAAACGCAGGAAACAACATCCGAAGCAGTCTCCGCCCTGCAGGATGCCAATGCTGACAAGACCCGATTGCGGGCAGAAGAGCAGGCCCTTTCTGGAATTCTGGCCGCATCGGAAGACGATCTGTGGCCGCCGATCGTCGATGCCCTGACCGTTGAACCGGGTTTCGAGACCGCACTCGGCATCGCGCTCGGCGAAGATCTTTCCGTCCCGACGGACGAAGCGGCACCGGCCCATTGGCGAACCCTGGCACCACTCGGCAATGTGCCTGCCCTGCCAGACGGTACACGCGCGCTGAGTACGGTCGTAAAAGGCCCGGCCGCCCTGACCCGTCGTCTGACACAGATCGGCGTCATAGACACGGATTCGGATGGCCCGGCACTGGTTCCTATGCTCGCTCAGGGCCAGCGTCTGGTCAGCCGTGAGGGTTCGTTATGGCGTTGGGACGGTTATACCGTTTCTTCGGGAGCAACGACCGCCGCCGCCGCCCGGCTTGAACAGCGCAATCGACTGGAAAAAATCAGGATTGAGCTTCAATCCGCCAATACACGGGTTGAAAAACAAAATGCCGTTCGAGATCAGGCGAGGATGCACGAAGAAGCGGCACGTGGCAGCGAACGCGAAGCTCGTGATGCGGTCGGTGCCTGTGACAGGCGGTTCAACGAATGCCGCGAACAGCTGAACCGGTCCCGGGAGAAAGCCAGCGCCCACACGTCAAAGATCGCCAGCCTGTCCGACGCGTCCCAAAGCAACGCAGTCGATCTGGAGGAAGCGGCAATTGCTCTCAATGAGGCACACCGCGAATTCGACGAAATGGCGGATCCGGCGACCGAACGGGAAGAGGTCGTACGAATCCGGGTTGAACTGGCGGAACACCGGGCGGACCAGCTTTCGTCTCAAAGTCGGCACGATGCATTCGAACGCGAAGCCCGGGAACGCGGTCAGCGGCTGATCGCCATTGCCAATGAAACCCAATCCTGGCAACGACGCCAGGAAGGGTCAACTGACCAGTTGGCCGCATTGGCGGAAAGACAGGCTGAAATCAGCGCTGAAATAGAAATACTGGCGGCAAAACCGGCCGAAATAGCAGAAAAACGAAACTCATTACTGTCGGCGATCGAACAAAGCGAAGTCCGTCGCACAACCGCTGCTGATCAACTACAAACAGCAGAAAACGAATTGCGGACGGCCGAGCAAACCTTACGTGACGCCGAAATTGCACTGGCCCGCGCCCGCGAACAAATGGTTCGAATGGAAGGAGCCGTCCAGCAGTCCAGGCAAGCCTGTCACAGTATTTCCGAGCGGGTCCGTGAGCGTCTGGAGTGTCGGCCGGATGAATTGTTTGAAATCGCCGGCCTTATCGAAGATGGCCCATTGCCTGACATGGCGGTGACCGAGCGGAAAGTTGACCGGTTATTGCGCGAACGCGATACGATGGGGCCGGTAAATCTCCGGGCTGAGCAGGAAGCAACAGAACTGGACGAACAGATCAATACCCTCAATGACGAGCGTGAAGATTTGCTACAAGCGGTTGCCAAACTTCGCCAGGGCATTGCCGAACTGAACCGCGAGGGACGCACCCGGCTACTCGCCTCGTTCAAGGAGGTGGACGCCCATTTTCAGGAACTGTTTGTCCGTTTGTTTGGGGGAGGTCGGGCGCACCTGGAATTGACTGATTCTGATGATCCGCTGGAAGCCGGGCTTGAAATTATGGCCAGTCCGCCGGGCAAGAAACTGCAGATACTGTCACTTCTGTCCGGTGGCGAGCAGGCACTGACGGCTTTATCGCTGCTGTTTGCCGTATTTCTGACCAACCCTGCGCCGATTTGTGTGCTTGACGAGGTCGATGCACCGTTGGATGACGCAAATGTTGATCGTTTCTGTTCCATGCTGGAAGAAATGGCCAACAACGAAAAAACTCGTTTCCTGGTTATTACCCATCATCGGATGACTATGGCGCGCATGAATCGGCTTTATGGTGTGACAATGTCTGAACGCGGCGTCTCACAGCTCGTCAGCGTCGACCTGCAACACGCTGAACGCTTGCGTGACATCGCCTGATCCCCTACAAGACTCTGAATTATCTGGATTTTTGAGATGAGCGACGAGCATGACCACACCGATCTGGACGCGCTTGGAACGCGCCTGGACAAGGCGCGGCAAGCACCAATTGACCCCACCAGGGTCGAGAAAGACAATAACAATGAAAAAGGTAACGCACTGAGTCTTGCTTTTCGGGTTGGCGTTGAGTTAATTTCCGCCGTCGCTATCGGAACCGCCATCGGATGGGGTCTTGATTCCTGGTTGGATACGCGACCGTGGCTGATGCTGGTGTTCATTATTTTAGGTGGAGCCGCCGGTGTCATGAATGTATACAGAATGGCCAGCGGCTTTGGTTACGCCGTCGGTTATCAAAAAAATAACCATGATGCCGGGAACAATCCCAAATCCGGCGGGGACAAGAGGAAGACAGACATTGGCTGAAGGTCATAGCCCACTTGTACAGTTCGAGATCAAGCGTTGGATTCCGATGCAAATCGGTGACATCGATGTTTCGTTCACCAACTCATCAGCGTTTATGGTCGCCTGTGTCCTGCTGGTCAGCACGTTTCTGATTTTTGGTATGCGCCGGTCGGCACTGGTGCCGGGACGATGGCAGTCAGTCGTTGAATTGAGCTACATATTTATTGCAAATCTGCTGAAGGATACAGTCGGATCCCAGGGCCGTCCCTATTTCCCGTTTATCTTCACGGTTTTCATGTTCGTGCTGTTTGGCAATCTGTTGGGGATGATGCCTTACGGATTCACCTTCACCAGCCATATTGTTGTTACCTTCACCATGGCGCTGTTTGTGTTTCTGGGTGTTACGGTTATTGCCGTCGCCAAACACAAAATGCATTTTTTCTCGTTTTTCATGCCGCCGGGTGTGCCCATGTATATGGCACCGCTACTGATTCCCATTGAAATCATCTCCTATTTATCACGCCCGATCAGCCTGAGCGTTCGACTGTTCGCCAATATGCTTGCCGGCCACACCTTAATGAAGGTATTTGCCGGCTTCATTATCGCACTGGGCGCGGCAGGCGTTGCGCCGTGGGCATTCGTGGTGGCGTTGACCGGCCTTGAAATCGTTATCGCATTTCTGCAGGCTTTCGTGTTTACGATCCTGACCTGCCTCTATCTCAACGACGCTCTGCATCTGCACTAGGAGCGTTATCTGACAATGACCATTTTTACGGATTAATAGAAAGGAAACTATCATGGAACTCGAAGCTGCAAAGCTGCTGGGCGCTGGCCTGGCTGTTATAGGTGTTATTGGATCCGGTATCGGCATCGGTACCATATTTGCGTCCTTCATTCAGGCTGTTGGCCGCAACCCGGCCGCGCAGGCCGCGGTTTTCCCGATGACCATGTTGGGTTTTGCCCTGGTCGAAGCCATCGCCCTGTTCGCGCTGGTTATCGCGCTGGTTATCCTGTTCGGCTGACGCAGCCGCCCAGCATTGATCTGCCGGACGGACCCCGTCCGTCCGGCGTCATCGAAAAGGGAACTCCCCCATGCCGCAACTTGATATCACCACCTATTCAACCCAGATTTTCTGGTTGGTGATGACCTTTGGTGCCCTGTTTCTCGTCATGTGGCGAATTGCGGTCCCACGCATTTCCGATGCCCTGGAAGCGCGCCAGAAACGCATTGATGACAATCTGGCGAAAGCTGCCGAATTCAAGAAGGATGCGGAAGCTGCGATCGCTGCATACGAAATGTCTCTCGCAAGCGCCCGCGCCAATGCCCATCAGGCCCTCGCCGATGCAAACGCCGCGCTGGCCGAGGAATCAAGCCGGCGTGACGCCGAACTCAATGCCAAGCTCAAGTCCATGCTGGACGACAGCGAAGCAAAGATTGACAAGGCCATTAAAGATGCCATGGGCAATGTCCGGCAGATGGCAGAAGAAGTCGCCGCAGCAGCGTGCGAACGCCTGCTCGGGGAGACAATCGATCCGATCACTGTCACGTCTGCCGTTGGCGACGCGATCAAGGAACGGGTGTGAGGGAGAATTTGATGTTTCAAGATCCTACATTCTGGGTTGCCACTGCATTTGTCGCATTTATCGGGTTACTGATCTATCTGAAGGTCCCGGGCATGGTCGGCGGTACGCTGGATAAGCGTTCCGAAAAGATCAAATCCGACCTTGATGAGGCCGATGCCCTGTGCACGGAAGCACAAGACCTGCTTGCCACCTATCAGAAAAAGCAGCGTGACGCAGCCAGGGAGGCAGAAGCAATCGTTGCACACGCCAGGGAAGAGGCAAATCGTATCCTCGAACAAGGACGAGTCAGGGTTGAAGCGTCTGTCGCCCGGCGAGAAAAAATCGCTCTGGAACGAATTCATCAGGCTGAACTGGCTGCTGTCGACGAAGTTCGTGTCCGCACCGTCGAGATTGCGATGGACGCCACCCGACAGATCATGGCGTCTCCTGCCATCGACAGAAAATCTGCCGCCATGATAAACCAGGCCATATCAGAACTGCCTGACAAGCTGCATTGAGCGCCGCAATACATGAAAAATCCAGGGGAGCTTCGGCTCCCTTTTTCGTACAGAAACGACATCAGATATCTCGAACCTGCGATACGATGGTTATGGCAATGCCAATGCCAATTATAAACGCGCCCGTCCAGGTTGCCATGCTGTAGTGTTCCCCAAGAATCATGGTCGCCGCAACCAGCCCCACCATTGCGGCAAGGTATCCGATCTGACTGAGCAAAACCGGGCCGCCATACTGTTGCAGTCGGAAAAAGACTGCAAACGCCGCCCCGGCAACAAGCAGTTGGGCGGTCGCCACGATTGGAACACTTGCCAGGCCGGCAAGTGACGCGTTCCCGGTTTGCAACAACAGCAATGCCAGGTAGATGATGATGGCCACCAAATGACTCCAGAATGCCAGTACATCTGGCAGCGCATCCCTCGGCCAATCCAGGGTCCGGTAGACATTGCCGCACGCCAGGGTGACCGGGATCAGCAGAGCGGCGAGGATCCACGTCATGTGGGGAGCATCCGGTACTGTTCCCCGCGTCACAGTTACCACGGATGCGCCGATCAAACCAAAGATGATGCCAACAATTCCCATCATTTTTGATCCCCGCAACCCGAACAGAAATGCAAAAAAGAGCGTGAATATTGGTGAAAGGGCAAACATCAATCCGGCGTATCCCGACCCGACTCGCGGGATAACGCTGAATAATAACAAATTTGGAATCACAAAGGATATTATCCCGGTAATCATCACATAGCGAATCGTACGTCCAGACGGTATATCGAGTCGACCTTTCAGAAGCAGCAACGGCAATTGGGTTCCTGATGCACCTAACGATACCAGAAGCGACCAAACGATCGGCGAAATACCCGCCATACTCCCCAGTTTTCCGAGCGGAAAATTGAAACCAATCAATACCCCCGTCACGAGCAACAAAAATACCGGCCTTTGCAGAATGGGAATCACCGGGCTCCCTGATCGCTGATTCCGGATCGAAAATTTCATTGCAGATCCTTCCCGGTTGCAAAATATGGAACGTTACGGCGTTGTTCAAAAATCAACCACCTGGCCAATGATGCCGCCCTACCCGTCGGCTGTTTCACGACGGAAATACGCCGGAGAACGTTATTTCTTGCATGCGACGTCGCAGGCTCGGATATTCTCGGTCCTTCAATTCTTCTGACAAAGAGGACGGATCACCAGATTTTCCGATGGCAATAGCAACTTCGACCTGGTAGTGGGCCGGAACCGAAAGCATATTTCGTGATCTTTTATGGTCGATCCCGGCCATCGCATGAGCCTGATATCCGATCGATGTTGCCTGCAAGGCTAACTGGGCCCACGCCGCTCCGCTATCAAAACTGTGAGCAAGTGATGTTTTTTGCAGTCCGTCGCCGTCTGGCGGTGTCAGTTGGTCAGAAATAATGAATACCAGGGCAGAAGCATGTTGCGCCCAACCCGCATTGAACGGGTCGAGAAGTGACAAATACGTTTTCCAATAGGAGTCATCACGTAGGGAATACAGAAACCGCCAAGGCTGAATATTGTATGCGGACGGCGCCCATCGAGCGGCTTCCAGAATGGAGAACAGGTCCGTTGGATCCATTGATACCGCATCATATGCACGCGGAGACCACCGCCGCAGAAAGAGCGGTTCGATCGGGTAATCGGCTATTCGTTGTTCTTTCATCATATTCTCCTTCACAAAAACACTCACTAGAGATATCTTCTGCACATATATTTTGATATAATATAGTTTGATATCAAAATATTCTATTTGTGACTATATTTTATCAAACTATTTAATGTCAACTTAAATAAGGCGCGCGCATTATGGCTCAATCTGAACGCATCGACATGGAAGCAATTCTGGCTCAATGGAAACGGGAACGGCCTGACATCGACCCGGCGCCGATGGCCGTTGTCGGTGAAATCTGGCGCGCCAGCGAGAGGGTTCGGCAGAAAATACATGCAAACCTCGCCGATCACGGGCTGGATCGTGCCGGATTTGATGTCCTGTTGACACTTCGCCGGCAAGGGCGCGAGAATGCTTTGTCGCCGTCCGCTTTGGCAAAGGAGATGATGTTATCCGGGTCGGCGATGACCAACCGGCTTGATCGGCTGGAAAAAAGAGATCTGCTTCAGCGCACAATGGATCCCAATGATCGACGGGGACTCCAAATCGCTCTGACCAGTGCCGGTTTTGCGCTGGCTGACGAATTGATCATCTCCCACCTTGAGACAGAAGAACGGTTGTTGTCGCGCCTGAGTAATGCCGACCGCCTTCAGTTGCGGGCACTTCTGGGAAAAATAGGTGCCTGATTGGAATCTATCGATAGCGACGGTTCGATTGCTGTGACTGATAGCGTTCTTCAGGTCACGGCAGCAGGCACCATGTCGTCCTCAATAAACGCCTGAATGATGGCATCCATGCTATCGTCCGCCTTGAAACCCATTGCCAGCGCGCGAGTTGCCTCAAATGCGCCTGGCCAGCCGCTAACGATTTCACTCGTTTTCTGGTCATACTTCCAGTCCACTCTGGCCACCACCTCTGCTCCACCGACCCGCTTCAGCGCCTCGACCATTTCGCCGACGGTCAGGGATATCCCCGGCAGCGAAAAGGACCTGTTCGCCACCGACTGATCCAGTACAAGTTCATGGGCCTGCACCAGACTTTCCACTGCCCGACGCGGAGACATCAGCCACACCGGCATGTCGGCATTGACCGGGCATATCGCACGTTGCCCCTGTAGTGGCTCCCGAAAGATAGAACTGGCAAAGGAAGATGCCGCGGCATTTGGTTTGCCCGGGCGGACAACAATGGTTGGTAAACGGATGATCCGGCCATCGACAAACCCGCGACGACTGTAGTCGTTGACCAGCAATTCCGACATAGCCTTCTGGGTTCCATAGGAATTTTCCGGCATTTGTGCAAATCCGTCAGGCACCACTGGCGGTAAATCACCGCCAAATGACGCAACCGAACTGGTCGTCACAAATTTGATCGGCCTTGCCAGATTGCGACAAATTTCCAGCAAATTTCGGGTTCCGTCGAAATTCACCTTCATCCCGAGATCGAAATCTGATTCCGCCTGCGCACTGACGACGGCGGCCAGGTGAAAAACGCTGTCCGTCTCAGGAGTGATCAAATTTGCCATGGTATCCCGGTCACAGATATCAGCCGCAACCGAGGTCAACAGAACCGGCCCGGCGGCAGGCGTCTCACAGGCATGAGTATCGACCAGGACGATTTCCCTGATCCGCACAGGAGCACCATCCGACCCGGCCATGGTGCCACGCGCCGTCAAGGCGTCAGCCAGTCTGCGGCCCAGAAACCCGGCGCCTCCGGTAATCACAATTCTCATGTCCAATCCCCGAAAATAATAGTAAATCCAAATGTCCTGCGAATGGGCTAAAACTCCACCTTCTTCGCCGCAACAGTGATGATCACAGGCCCTATCAGCCCAACATTTGCAGCCATTCTTCCTCGCTCATGATCAACACACCCAGTTCTTCCGCCCTCTTCCGCTTTGAACCGGCCCCGGGGCCGGCAACGACGATATCGGTTTTTTTTGATACCGAACCAGCGACCCTGGCCCCCAGCGACTCGGCCCGCGCCTTCGCCTCCGTCCGGCCGATTGTCTCCAGTGTGCCCGTAAACACGACGGTTTTTCCAGCAATCGGAGAAGTACCGGATTCCGGTGCCAGATAATCCGCGACTTGCAGTAATGAACGCAGTCGTTCAAGTTCCAAACAATTATGTGGCTCGGCAAAAAAAGCCAGGATATCAGATGCCACCGACGGACCGATGCCGTCGATATTGGTCAGATCTGCGTAGGCCTCCGAACCATGAATGGCGGCCGACTCCATGGCCTGCAACCAGCCATCGAGGGAATGATACTGCCGAGCCAGCAGACGGGCAGTCGCTTGCCCGACATGTGGAATTCCCAAGGCAAAGATAAATCGCGACAGATCAATCTGTTTCTTTTCCTGTAATGCCTGAAACAGGTTATCAATCGATTTTTCCCCCCATCCTTCCCGCCCTTCCAGGTCGGCGCGGCGGTCAACCAGCAGGAATATATCCGCCGGTGACGAAATCAGGCCTTCCCTGTAAAAAGTTTCAATGTGTTTGCTACCAAAACCATCAATATCAAAGGCATTGCGTGATACAAAATGCTTGAGGCGTTCGGTCGCCTGGGCCGGACAGATCAGGCCACCCGAACAGCGTCGCACGACCTCTCCTTCCCCCTGAACGACGACGCTGCCGCATTCGGGGCAACTTTCCGGGAACCCGAACGGCCGGGTGCCGTCTGGCCGTTTTTCGGGAATGACGGCGACTACCTGCGGGATCACGTCTCCCGCCCGCTGGATGACGACCCGGTCGCCTTCCCGTACGCCCAACCGGATAATTTCATCGGCATTGTGAAGTGTCGCCCGCGATACCACGACGCCGCCGACTGTTACCGGATGAAGATTGGCAACAGGCGTTAGTGCGCCGGTGCGGCCAACCTGAATGGTAATCCGGTCCACAGTGGTTTCCGCCCTTTCGGCCGGAAATTTATGGGCAATCGCCCAACGCGGTGCCCGCGACACAAATCCCAGACGCTCCTGCAATCTGAAGTCATTGATCTTGTAGACCATACCGTCAATATCATAATCCAGATCGGCTCGTGCTGCGCCCACTTCCTGATGCAGGTGCAACAGTTCATCGACAGAATGGCAGAGCCGGGTCAGGGGATTGGTGGCAAATCCCCAGGATGCGAGTTTTCCCAAAAAAGCCATCTGCGTCGATTCGACGGGTTCCGACAATTCCCCCGGCGCATAGGCGAACATCGACAACGGACGGCCACGGGTGACCGCCGGGTCCAGCTGGCGCAAACTACCGGCGGCAGCATTTCGGGGATTGGCAAATGGCTTATCATTGGCCGCCGTCTGGCGAATATTCAGCGCCCTGAACTCCGACTTTGCCATGTAAATCTCGCCCCGAACCTCCAACACATCAGGCACATCCGCACTGGCAATTGCGTGTGGCAGGCCGCTGATCATCATCAGATTGGCCGTAATATTTTCACCGGTTGTTCCGTCCCCCCGGGTTGCGCCCTGTACCAGACGACCGCCTTCATAACGGGCACTGACCGATAGTCCGTCGATCTTCGGCTCACCAATGACAGCAATTGTATGATCGTCTGACAGGCTTAAAAATCGCCGGATACGTTCAAAAAATTCCTCAACATCTTCCCGGGAAAACGCATTCCCAAGCGACAACATCGGACGGACATGTCGAACTTTGGAAAACCCGTCCCGGACTGCTGCACCGACCCGACCCGAGGGACTGTCGTCGCGTACCAGTTCAGGAAATCGTTCCTCGATTTCGTCATTGCGGCGGCGTAAGCGGTCATAGGCATCATCCGAAATGACGGGCGCGTCGTTCTGATGATAGGCCGTATCGTGTTCGGAGATCTCATGGGCCAATCGGGCCAGTTCCTGCCGCGCCTCCGTCAACGACAGGTCGCCGGGTCGAATATCGTGCATCGAACGGATCATTACCTGCGCCCGGCCATCAGGCTGGAGGCGGCGGCACGAGCTTCATCCGTCACCCGATCACCGGCCAGCATCCGGGCAATTTCCTCGGTGCGCGCTCCCTGATCGAGTGGGTCAACCGTTGTCACAACCGGCGCAATCTGCTCGCCCACAACCGTGCCCTCTGTTTTTGAAACCCGCAAATGTCTGTTTCCCATCGCGGCAACCTGCGGTGAGTGGGTCACCACGAGCACCTGCGACGTTGTCGCCAGTTTGGCCAACCGGGCTCCCACCGCGGACGCAACCGCCCCCCCGACACCGGCATCTACTTCATCAAAAATCATCGCATCAACCGGGTCGGCTTCCGCCAATACGACCTTGAGCGCCAACATGAAGCGTGCCATTTCACCACCGGACGCAATTTTTGCCAGCGGTCCGGCAGGCGCACCGGGATTGGTCGCCACCAGAAAAGCTACTTTATCCACGCCGGACGGGCTCCAACCTTCCTCATCCACCGGCGTGACCGCCGTCACAAATTCGGCCCGGCCCAGCCGCAGCGCTTCCAATTCAGATGCGACAGCGCGATCCAGTCGTTGCGCGGCCTGCTGGCGTGCCGACGTCAGTTCCGATGCCACTGAACGGTACGCGGCCCGCGCGGCCGCTTCTTCCCGGGTCAGACGTACCAGCTCCGCTCCCCCGTCCTCGATGGCACCCAACCTGATCTCCATGCGCTGTTTCAGGTCCGACAGGTCATCAACCGGAACACTGTGTTTGCGGGCCAGTCCACGCAGCGCAAACAGGCGTTCTTCCGCCTTGTCCAGTTCCAGCGGATCGAGATTGAGATCCGCCGAAACCCGCTCCAGCAGATTGCTCGCATCCGCCGCCTCGTTTATGGCGCGATCCAGCGCAGCAATCACGCCGTCAAGGCGACCTTCTGCCTTTTCCGCGACCCGGCCAAGTGCACGGGCCGCTTTTTGCAATTTTTCGTCGGCGCCCTTTTGTTGCGACAATTCAGTCAACGCTTCGTTCATCGCCGATACCAGCTCTTCGGCGTTCATCATCAAGCCTCGCTGTTCAGCCAATCGGCTTTCCTCGCCGGGTTGCGGGTCTACCGACACCAGTTCATCCACCGCGTGGCGAAGATAGTCCTCGTCCTGCCGGGCGGCTTCGATATCAGCTTCCATCTGGCGTTTCTCACCAGCTTTCATCAACCACACGTGAAAATGTGCGGCGACCGTGTCAAGCAGCTCCGTAAATCCGCCGAATGCATCCAGCAATCCCCGGTGTGCCGATGAGTTAAGTAATTTCTGATTGTCGAACTGGCCATGAATTTCGACAAGTTGCCCGCCGATGTCTCGCAACAGGCTGACGCTGACAGGCTGGTCATTAATGAACGCCCGCGACCGACCATCCACCGTCAGTGTCCGACGCAGCAAAAGTTCGTCATTTTCGACCTGCAGACCGTGTTCGGACAGGAATGCCACCAACGGATGTTCTGAAACCAGATCAAAGCTCGCCGTGACCATTGCCTGCGACGCGCCGTGTCGAACCAACCGCGCTTCCGCCCGCGTCCCCAGCGCCAGCCCCAATGCATCCAGAAGGATCGATTTTCCCGCCCCGGTCTCTCCGGTCAGGACACAGAGCCCCTGCCGGAATGACAGTTCAAGTCGTTCGATCAGAACGACATCGCGGATCGAAAGATTACGCAGCATTACCGGTCAACTGGCTAAAAACCTTTCCAGATCTGATACCATTTCTTTTCCGGTTTTGCGACCTGTCGGACCTTCTTTTTCTCGACCAGTTCAAATGAGTCGATATACCACTCGCTGCCCGGAAAGTTATACCCCAAGACGGCCGCAAATTTCTTGGCTTCTTCCGGCACGCCCAGCGCATAATAAGCTTCCGACAGGCGATGCAGGGCTTCCGGTACGTGGGTAGTCGTCTGGTACTGGTTGACAACGATTTTGAAGCGGTTGATGGCCGCCAGATAATTTCCCTGATCAAGATAATATCGACCGATTTCCATCTCTTTGCCCGCCAGGTGATCATTTGTAAGGTCGAGCTTCAATTTTGCATCGCGGGCATATTTCGATTGCGGGAACCGGGTTACGATATCCTTCAGGGATGTCAGTGCCAGTTCCGTCATTTTCTGGTCGCGATCGACGTCGGATATCTGCTCATAATAACTCAATGCCTTGAGATAGTAGGCGTAAGCGACTTCACTGTTGGCTGGATGAAGCTGGATGAATCGATCCAGCGCAACGATTGCATCGTCATATCGATTTGCCTGATAGTAGGCATAGGCCGCCATAATCTGCGCCTTGGTCGCCCAAACAGAATAGGGGTGTTGCCGTTCCACCTCATCGAATTTCTCGGTCGAATCCGAATATTTCTTTTGCTGAATAAGATCGATTGCTTCGTTGTAGATATCTTCAACCGGGCGTTCAGTATATTCGGCTTTCTTTTTACCCGCACATCCGGTCAAAAGCACCGCCACCAATGACAGACAGACAATTGCTGTACGCATTGAACTGGAACGATTGGGCGGTATCTGAACTATCCGGCTGGCACGCATTGAGATTCAAGGTCCTCAGTAATGACGGAACACAGATTATATCACGTCCTGGCCGGACAAAAGCAAGCCCGACGACAGGTCATTTCAGGCCGACAACAAAAAACCCCGCCTGAGCGGGGTTGATACAGCGACGGGACCGGTCGCTATCAGGCAGCACCAGCCGAAATCACCCTTTCCGCCCAAATTCCGCCATCGACGGCATTCTTCATGTCATCTCCACTGATAACGTCATAACACCAGGCATCCTTATCGGCAAACAGCGCACGAAGAAGCATATTATTGATTGCGTGGCCACAGCGAGCAGCCGAAAATGATCCGACAATCAGCGCGCCCGCGAGGTAAAGGTCACCCACTGCATCCAGAATCTTGTGACGAACAAATTCGTCATCAAACCGAAGCCCGCCTTCGTTGACGATTTTGCCGCCATCAACGACGATGGCATTTTCCAGCGATCCGCCCCGCGCCAATCCGGCGGCCTGCATGGCTTCGACTTCATGCAGGAACCCGAAAGTTCTGGCACTGGCCAATTCCTTGCGAAAGACTCCGTTAACCAGGCCAACATTCAGGGATTGTTCTTCCACTGCCGTCCCCTTGAAATCGATCTCGACATCCAGCGAACAACGATCAGCCGGCTTCAAAACTGCTTTTGCATCTCCGATTCGAACTTCAATTGACTTGAGAATTCGAATAATCCGACGCGGCTCTGCCTGTTCCACCAGGCCAATTGTCTCGATCATATCGACAAACGGGCCGGAACTGCCATCCATGATGGGAACCTCCGGACCATCAATCTCGATCAGGGCATTATCAACACCACATCCCGACAAGGCCGCCATCAGGTGTTCAACCGTTGATACTCTGACGTCGAACTCGTTCCCCAGCGTTGAACATAGCCGGGTATCGACGACGTTATCCCAACTGGCAGGAATGGAAGCTTTGTCCGCGTCAACGTCTGTCCGACGGAATACAATCCCACTACCGACCGGGCCGGGACGCAATTCCAATTGCACAGGTTTGCCAGAATGCAGGCCAACACCCTGACAGGAAATCCTGTTTTTCAAGGTACGCTGTTGAACGAACCTGACGCCTGCGCGCCCTGCATTCGGGTTGACACTACCTGTCGTCATATTGAAAAAATCCACCCTTGCTCTCACGAACCCCGGCGCACACGCGGTGCCAGTTTTTTTTATACCCGAACAGCCTTATACCGATCTGTTCCAGTGTTGCGGACCACTCACCGGTGACATGAAATAACATGACAAAGGCAGCAGACCCGAGAATGTGTTTAACAACATCCCCGTCAGCCTACAAATCACTCTTTGTTTCGGAGTGTTACCCTTGCAATCAACCGATTAGGTCCTTTTCTTTCAATTGGCCTGACGACGCAAAAAAGCCGGGATATCCATCTTGTCGGCTTCAGCTTCGTCCATTTCCGACGGCACAGCCTCCGCCAGATTGTGCTGGGCATTTTCGGCCCGCATCAGTGGTGGTGGCGCACTGCCAAACATCGGACTGACCGGCATATCCATTTTCTGTTGTACAGCCTCCGGATTTTCCGTCCCGTCCGACGATGCTCCACCGACCCGGCTGATGGCAGCGCGTCCACTTCGCGTGACTCGTTCAAACAGGCTGGGGCGACGCAGCTCAGCATTCCGGTTTTGGTCTTCCTGATGTCCGCCACTACCGTTAGTCATATCGGCGGCCCGGAACGGGTCCGGCTTGACCGTGTCCCGATGGTTTCCCGGGACCACCGGCCGTGGTGGAATAAATGCGTCCGTCGCCCCCATCGTCGGGACCGCCAGGGGCGGGTCGACCGGTTGTTCTGCACCGACGGACGGGGGTTTAGCCGCCAGGTCGGCAGCGGGCTCATGGCGATCCGCTGAATCTGCCGGTGGAAATGACACTGCAAGTGTTTTCTTTTCAACCAGTTGATCTGCCGCTTCCTCATCCTGCGCCTGCAGGAGAAGTTCAAGAGGGCTTTGTTTGCCGGTCGCCGATTGCTCCTCGACAATGTCCGCAACGGCAGCATCATCGGTTACGGGCAAACCGCGCACGACAAGACTGGCAGATGCCTCCGGTTCTTCTTCGGCGGCTGTGCCATGTGACGTTGCAGGCGTCCACTCCGGCGGTGTTTTCACAAAATGCGGGCGGGTTTCATCCGGAATACTCAGGGTAATCGGTGCCGGTGCCCGGCTCGCATCCGCGTTAATCCCGGTTGCGACAACGGATACCCGCATAACTCCCTCAAGACTTGGATCAAACGCTGATCCGACAATGATTCGTGCATCTTCATCAACTTCTGCACGGATGCGATTGGCAGCCTCATCAACTTCAAATAACTTGATGTCATCGCTGCCCGTAATGTTGATTAAAACCCCCCGCGCGCCTTTCATCGAGGTGTCTTCCAGCAGCGGATTGGCAATTGCCGCCTCCGCCGCGTCCAGCGCCCGGCGATCGCCTTCGGCCTCTCCCGTGCCCATCATGGCCTTGCCCATCTCACTCATAACCGAGCGAATGTCAGCAAAATCCAGATTGATCAATCCCGGCATAACGATCAGATCGGTCACGCCACGAACGCCGGAATACAGAACCTGATCAGCTTTGGCGAACGCATCGGAAAAGGTTGTACTTTCAGTCGCAATCCGAAACAGGTTCTGGTTAGGAATGACAATCAGCGTATCGACGTATTGTTCCAGTTCCTCAATTCCCTGATCCGCCAGCTTCATCCGATGAGAGCCTTCAAACTGGAACGGTTTTGTCACCACACCAACTGTCAGAATGCCTGCGTCACGGGCAGCGCGCGCAATGACAGGTGCCGCACCGGTGCCGGTGCCTCCTCCCATTCCTGCTGCGATAAACGCCATGTGAGAGTTTTCAAGTTCAGCCAGAACGGCATCGACGGCTTCCTCGGCTGCGGCCCGCCCGATTTCCGGTTTGGCGCCCGCTCCCAGTCCCTGCGTCAGATGCGCTCCCAACTGAATTCGGCGATCGGCCTTCGATTGGGACAGGGCCTGCGAGTCGGTGTTGGTGACGACAAAATCCACGCCGCCGAGTTCGCGCTGAATCATATTATTTACGGCGTTGCCACCAGCACCACCGACGCCAATAACCGTGATGCGCGGTTTTAATTCCGGTGTCCCGGAATTATTGGGAACGGTCAAGTTGATACTCATTTTCGACCTCCTTCTATACATGTGTAATTCTGGTGAATAAGCGCGCCGGTCATCCGGACGCGCAGGCCTGTTATCTGGATCGTCATTAAAAATTCTCCTTTAACCATAGTCCGAGGCGCCCGAACCGGCCGCCTGGTTCGGCTTCGACGCCATACGTAAAACTCGGAATTTCCGCGTCTTCCTCAAGGGCATACCGCAGCAACCCCGAGCAGGCGGAGAAGGCCGGCCCATTGGCGACTTCCGGGGCGCCGGCAAAGACCCGGGGTAATCCGACCCGGACCTGCTTGTTCAATATCCGGCCCGTTAGCTCGGGCATTCCCAACAACTGACTCGCACCGCCGCTGATCACCGCCCGACGTCCGGCCACCTTGTCAAACCCGGCAGTGATCAATCGATCACGCACAAGTTCGAGAATTTCCTCGATGCGCGGTCGGACGATGCTAACCAGCATGGACCGGGGCACCTGACTTTCCTCGACGTTATTCTCTTCCCCGACCAGCGGTACCTTGATGACGGCATGATCATCGCTGGCCGACGGGATCACATTGCCAAACAGTGTTTTCATACGTTCGGCATGCGGTACCGCGGTCGCCAAGCCGCGTGCTATATCATTGGTAACATGCTGGCCACCGACCGGGATGATGTCGGTGTGGACAAGCTCACCGTCGAAAAAAATCGCGACACTGGTCGTACCGCCACCGAAATCGATATAGGTCACACCCATCTGCTTTTCATCCTCAACCAAACAGGCCAGCGCCGACGCATAGGGCGTCACCGCCATGTTCTCGATGCCGAGGTGACAGCGGGCGACGACGGCTTCAAGGTTGCGCACCGGGCCATGTGTGGCCGATATGATATGCATATTGACGCCCAATCGGTCACCATACATTCCCCGCGGATCGCGCACACCCCGATTGCCGTCGATCGAATACCCGACCGGAATGGAATGAATCAACTCGCGGTCAGCCGGCTGTTCCGCTCCCAGCGATTGCGGATCCAGAATTCGGCGCAAGTCAGAATCACCGATCTTGTGGCCAGCAATGGCTATTTCGTACGCGATCAGTCGTGATCGTGTCTTGCCGCCGCTGAGATTGACCACCACATTCTTGATATTTGTGCCCGCCATCTGTTCGGCGGATTCAACGGTCGAACGAATCGCGGATTCGACCGCTTCTATATCAACAATCGTACCCGCCCGCAGGCCCTTTGATATCTGATGCCCGAAACCGACAACCCGCGGTCCCTTGCGGTCCGCCGAGCCAACATGGGCAATCATGCAACCGATTTTGGTCGATCCGACGTCAAGCGCGGCAATCAGTCCACTACGCGTCTTATTCTGGTTGTTACGACTATGCATGACTCTTTATTCCTGAAATATCTTTATTTTTTATTTAAGTTTCTTGGCCAGGACCGGTTTTATTTGGATTTTTACTTGGAATTTTCCGGACAATCAGACGGTCGGGAATCCGCAGGTCGAGCAACTGGACATCGCGTTCAAGAACCTTGTGAACCCGTTCGTACTCCGCTAACCGGGTCCAGGCGGCCTCGGCGTTCTGTTCCGGCAGGCGCACATCAATATTGCCGGATAATCGCAAATTCCATCGGCGTCCGCCGACCCAGACGGCCGCCTTGACCAGCCGTCGCAGCTCCGGTTGGGTATTCAGCGTAGCCAGCAGCGCTGCGGTCTTTACCGGCGCATCTTTACCGACCACCACCACTAGATCGTTAAATCGTTCAAGCCCGCTTGTCTGGATGACGTCTCCGAAATCGTCGATCAGCGTGTATTTCCCATTGTGCTGCCAGATCGCCAAAGCCCTGCGTTCTTCCAGCGTCAGTAAAATCGTATCCGGCAACATGCGTTCAATGGTGGCATGCCGGACCCAGGGCAATGACTCGACCCGCTGGCGGGCCTCTTGCAGATTATAGGCGAATATGGGGGCACCGCGATCAAGCCGCATGGCCCGCCGCAAATCCTTTTGCCGGGTTTCGGAACGTCCCACGACAAGTATTTCACTGACCCGGAAACCGGCCCTGGATGACAGCGCAATCACCTGCCATTTGACGTTCTCGACCAGCCGCCCCCCCACACCGGAGGCCACGCCCCACCAGATGCCGCCGACCGCAAGTGAAACCATCAGCAGGCAAAGAACCACCGTGACCGATCGGCGTCGCCAGATCGGCGTCGCTCGCTTCCTCGGTTTTCCCAACATCCCCCGAATTGAGGAAGAAGTGCCGGTTTTGGGTTTCTTGCTCATGCGTCGCACTCCGCGTTTTTGATCATCCATATGATCAGTTCCGTAAATGAAATTCCCACATGGGCGGCCTGTTCGGGCATCAGTGAGGTTGGGGTCAGACCCGGTTGCGTGTTGGTTTCAAGGATGTAGATTTCTTTGCCGTCAAACCTGAAGTCGGAACGACTGACCCCTCGGCAGCCCAGCACATCGTGCGCCAGAAGCGCCAGTCGCAAGACCTCATCATAAACCTTTTTGTCCAGTTCGGCCGGAATCACATGCTGCGAACCACCTTGTTGGTACTTGGCCTCATAGTCATAGAAATTATGTCCGGTGATGATTTCTGTTACGGCAAGCGCTCGATCCCCCATAACTGCCACGGATAGCTCCCGACCGGGAATGAACCGTTCGATCATCACCTTCTCGCCCGACGGCCATCCGGATTCTGCAAACAACGGACTGTTGTCTCCCGGCTGCACAATGTGCACGCCTACGCTGGAACCTTCGTTGACCGGCTTGATCACGTACGGCCTTGGCATGACGTCGCCGGCCATTACCTCGGCGCTGGAGGCGATGACATGGTCAGCGACCGGAATTCCAGCCAACTGAAACAGTTTCTTCGCCATCACCTTGTCCATTGCCAGCGCCGACGCCATCAAACCGGAGTGGGTATAGGGAATTGCCAGAATGTCCAGCAGACCCTGGACACAGCCATCTTCTCCGTAGCGACCGTGCAGCGCGTTGAACACGGCAGTTGGTTTGGGGTACAGGCGGGTCAGCAATGTTGCCATGTCCCGTTGCACGTCAATCGGCGCGACATCATAACCTGCCTGTTTCAGAACTTTCACAACGGCGGCACCCGTACTCAGGGATACTTCCCGCTCGGCTGACCAGCCCCCCATCAGAACCGCAACATGTTCAGTCATGATCTATTTCCTTTCGTACCGATTGGTCGGGCATGCCAATGCAGCGAATTTCCCACGCCAGACGTATGCCGCAATTGTCAAATACCCGGCGACGGACCTCCTCCCCCAACCCCTCCAGATCGGCCGCCGTTGCTGCACCGGTATTGATCAGGAAATTGCAATGCAGTTCGGAGACCATGGCGTCACCACGACGGAGCCCCCGGCATCCTGCCTGATCGATCAGTTGCCATGCCGTATGTCCCGGCGGGTTGGCGAAGGTTGATCCACCGGTCAGGGTACGGACCGGTTGGGTCTTTTCGCGTTCCGATCTGATCTGTTCCATCTGCGCGGAAATGTCAGTGAGGTTTCCCGCCCGCCCGCGCAACTGCAGGCCGGTAACGATCCAGTCCGGGTCAAGCGAAGATCGACGATATCCGAATTCGAGATCAGCCGCCGCGATCTCGTGAACCTGACCTGCCCGGTCAAGGCTCGTGACAGTCTGGCAAATATCCGACACTTCCGAACCATATGCTCCGGCGTTCATCACCACGGAACCGCCGATGGTACCCGGAATACCGGACAGAAAGCCAAACCCGTCAATCGCCGCATCGCGCGCCTTGCGGGCCAGCGTCAAATCTGCGGCGGCGGCACCGGCGTTGATCGTCACGCCATCCGTGTCGATCCGACTGAACCCGCTGCCCAGCCGGATGACCACACCGGCAATCCCGCCATCCCGCACCAGCAGGTTCGATGCATTACCAATGACGGTCAGCGGGATATCGGCCGGAAGTTGCGCCAGAAAGGCACTCAGATCAGTCACATCCTCAGGCCGAAACAGAACTTCCGCCGCACCGCCCACCTTGAACCATGTATAACGGGCCAGCGACGCGGCCGCCGTCAACCGTCCCCGCACGGCAGGCAGACGGTCCAGCAGGGACGGCTGTTGTCTAGCGGGCATCATTCGCGACCTCCTGCGGGCCGGATCGCAATCTGGCCAATTGGTCCGGCAGCGCGTTCGCCCATTGCGAAATGCTCCCGGCCCCCAGACAGACTACAAGGTCGCCCGCCACAGCCAATCTGTTGATGACCGCCGGCAGTGCCTCCGGCGAGGCCAGCGCCTCGACCTCGCGATGTCCGTGATGCAATAAACCGGCCGCCAGTGCGTCGCGGTTGACGCCATCGATCGGTGATTCACCCGCCGCGTGGACATCCGCCACCAATACCACATCTGCCTCGTTGAAGCAGGTACAGAACTCCTCAAACAGGTTCTGCAACCGGGTAAAGCGATGCGGCTGGACGACGGCGATCACCCGCCCGCGCGTCGCCTGCCGGGCGGCTGCCAGAACGGCGGCAATTTCTACGGGATGGTGACCATAATCATCGATGATCGTGATGCCGGCGACTTCGCCGGTTTTCGTGAACCGGCGTTTCACGCCTGCAAAACTGCCCAATCCGCGGCGAATGACGTCGTCGGCAATTCCCATTTCCACGGCAATGGAGACAGCGGCCAGCGAGTTTTGCACATTGTGCTTGCCGACCATCGGCAGAAACAACCCGGAGATCACCCGCTCGGAACTGCTTTTCCGATTGGCAACGATGACGTCAAATCCGGTTCCTTCCGGTAAACTCACCAGTTCGACTGCACGGATATCCGCCTGCGGACTGAACCCGTAGGTGATGATCCGTCGGTCGGACACCCGGGGAATCATGGCCTGCACTTCCGCATGATCAATGCAGAGAATGGCAAATCCGTAAAACGGAATGTTTTCAACAAACTGGTCAAATGCGTCCCTGAGATGGTCAAAACTGCCGTAATGATCCAGGTGCTCTGGATCGATATTGGTGACGACGGCAATGGTTGCCGGCAGTTTCAGGAACGTCCCGTCAGACTCATCCGCCTCCGCCACCATCCAGTCGCCCGATCCCAGACGTGCATTGGTGCCCCAGGCATTGATAATGCCGCCGTTGATTACCGTTGGATCAAGATCAGCGGCATCCAGCATGGCACTGATCAGTGATGTTGTCGTTGTTTTACCATGCGTTCCACCGACTGCTACAGCCCACTTCAGACGCATCAGCTCCCCCAGCATCTCCGCCCGGCGAACCACCGGAATCAGACGCTGTCGGGCCGCTGTGACTTCCGGGTTGTCAGCCTTGACGGCGGTCGAGACAACAACCACCTGAACGTCACCGATATTTTCCGCCCGATGCCCGACCTCAACCGGAATTCCCATATTCCGAAGACGCTGGACATTTGCGCTGTCGGCGATATCGCTGCCCTGAACGCTGTATCCGAGGGTATGAAGGACCTCGGCGATGCCGCTCATGCCGATACCGCCGATACCGACGAAATGGACTGTCCCGATGTCGAGTGGAAGTGCCCTCATGCTGCTGCCTGTTGATTACCCGGGCCCTGATCAGGTCCGGTCATTTCACATATCACCTGCGCCAAGCCCTTGACCGCATCCGCTCGGCCGATCACTTTCGCACAGCCAGCCGCCTGCCGCAGGGTATCGGGAGCGTCTATCAGGGTCGCAATCCGTCTCGCAAGGCTGTCCGGCGTCAGCACTGATTCCGGCATCAACCAGCCAGCACCGGCATCATCCACGGCATGGGCGTTGCGATCCTGGTGGTTGTCAATCGCATGCGGATAAGGGATCAGGATCGAGGGCCGGCCGATCGCCGTTACCTCGGCAATGGTGGAGGCGCCTGACCGGCTGATCAGCAGATGGCAAGCCGCCATCCGCTCCGGAACATCGTTGAAAAACGGTTCCAACTGGGCTGGCATTGCCATCTCCAGATAGACCTCGCGCACTCTCTCGAGGTCTTCGGGGCGACATTGCTGGGTAATCGTCAGTCTTTTTCGCTGAACGTCTGACAATCGGGAAATGGCGGCAGGAACCACATCGCTAAGCACCCGGGCACCCATCGACCCGCCCATAACCAGCAAACGCACCACCCCCGTATCATCAAGTTGCGGGTACGGGCTGCCCGCCAGCCGGGCAACACTGTCGCGCACCGGCATTCCGGTGTAGACCACTCGCGACCCAATCCCGTCTGGAATTTCCGCTGTCGCGGTAAAACTGGTCGCAACCCGGTCAACCCGGGTGGCCAGCAACCGGTTGGCCCGACCCAGCACGGCGTTTTGTTCGTGTAACAGTGTTTTAAAACCGCCAAAACACGCGGCCAGCATCGTCGGAATACTGGCGTACCCGCCAAATCCGATGACCGCATCCGGCTTCAGCCGACGCAGCAGGCGTCGTGCCTGCCAGGTTCCGATGATCAGTTGCAGGACGCTTTTTGCCTGCGCCAAAGGCCCCTTACCGGCAATGCCGCCTGCGCGAATTCGATGGGTATTCAGATTACCCAGAACACCGCCATAGGTGCCGCCGCGCCGATCGGTAATCAGGGTCAGCCGAAACCCCCGTCGTCCCAATTCGTCCGCCAGTGCTTCTGCCGGAAAAACATGGCCGCCGGTACCACCTGCTGCCAGCACAACATGAAGGGTTGTAACCGTCATCGCGCGCTCCCCGTTTCAGGACGGGCGCGGGTCAGGGCGAGAACCATACCCATCCCGATCCCGAGCGCAACGGTTGATGACCCGCCATAGGAGATAAATGGCAACGTCATTCCTTTTGGTGGCATCAGACTCAATGTCGAGGCCATGTTGATGATCGCCTGGAGGGAAAACTGGATCAACAGGCCGGTGGTCGCCAGCAAGACAAACAGGTCATCGTCCCTGAAAACACGGGCAATTCCGCGCAGTACGACAAATCCGAAAAGCACCACAATGATCAGGCACGCGATCAATCCGAATTCCTCACCGGCAACCGCGAAAATAAAATCAGCGTGCGCATCCGGCAGCACTTCCTTGACCCGACCCTCACCCGGTCCCCGACCGCCCCAACCTCCATTTCGAAAAGCTTCCAGTGCTGTTGCAACCTGAAAGCCTTCGGTCGCGTTGGGGTCGAGAAACCGATCAATACGGACGCTCACATGATCAAACGTAAAATACGCCCCGACACCCGCCACCATGAATAGGACACCCACTCCGGCGACCAGAATCAGCGGCAGGCCAGCAACAAAAAACTGAATTGCCCAGATCGCTGAAATGACGATCGTCATGCCAACATCCGGCTGCAGCAATAGCAGACCGGAGACCATTACATACAACCCGGTGGCGATGGCATACCCCGGCACCTGATCATCGATCCGGCGCGAGGCAAACATCCAGGCCGCCAGAACGGCGAATCCGGGTTTGACAAATTCCGACGCCTGAATCGAAAGGCCACCCACATACAACCAACGGGTTGCCCCTTTGGTTTCCGAACCGAAGATCAGCGTCAGGACCATCATCAACATCGCGACCCCGGTCAGAACGATGGCGAATCGCCGGACCCCTCTGGGCGTCAGGAATGAAATCAGTACCATCGACAACAAGGCCGCCGACAGGTAGACGATCTGGCGTCGGGCAAAGTAAAAAGTATCCAGTCCAATACGGTCGGCAACGGCCGGTGAGGCCGCCAGTGTCAGAATGGCCCCGATCATAGCCAGCAAACTGATCGCGCCCAACGTCCACCGGTCGACCGTCCACCACCAGTGTCCGACCAGACTGGTATCTGTGCGGGCAAGTGTCGGCATCAGACGGCCTCTCCTGCAATGGTAAAGCGGGACGGGAACAGGTCGGGATCTTCAAACGGATCAATATGCAAACCGGGCAGATTTTCCACCAGGTCCCTGAATTCATCCCCACGGGCTTCAAAATTCGGATACTGGTCAAACGACGCCGCCGCCGGTGACAACAACACAACGGCATTTTCCACCTGATCGGACCTGATCTGCCGATACGCGTCTGCCACCGCTGAACTCAGGGTACCGGACATCCTGAAGGGAAGAGCCGCGCCAATTGTCTGGGAAAACGGTATTGCCGATTCGCCAATCAGAAAAGCGTGGCGGACGTTCTTGAAATAGGGTCTGGCAGCATCCAGTCCACCGGACTTCGGGCGACCGCCAGCGATCCAGTAGATATTGCGATAGCAGGCAAGCGCCCGTGCGGCTGCATCGCCGTTGGTCGCTTTGCTGTCATTGATATAGGCAACACCGTCAACAATCCCGATGGCTTCCTGGCGATGCACCAGACCCGGATAACTTTGCAGGCAGGCCATGATGACACGCGGCTCGACACCAGCCGATTTGCAGGCGGCATAGGCAGCCGCCGCATTCTGCCAGTTGTGGGCACCGGGCAAACTGGCAACGCTTTTCAGATCACAAACCGGTGTCTGCTGTCCATCCGTATCATCAATCAGCAGGCCGTTGTCGGTATATACACCACCCGCGACCGGCTGGTTCGCCGAGACCGGAATGATTTTCTGGTCGCCAACCCGAACGAGTTCCTGATAGATGGAGTCGCATAGCGGATCATCAACACCGATCACGGCTGTGCGCGGGTCGGTCTGACGATGGAAGATCAGTTTTTTGGCAGCGATATATCCGTCCATGCCGCCGTGACGATCAAGGTGGTCTGCACTGATGTTTAATAAAACCGCCACGTCGAATGTCAGAGACAGGGTCAATTCAAGCTGATAGGAGGACATTTCCAGCACATAGGTTCCCCCCTCGCCGAGAGAATCGAGATCGAGGGCGGGGGTGCCAAGATTACCACCGATTTCGGCCTCCCGGCCGGAAATCTGCAAGATATGACCAATCAGCGCGGTAGTGGTTGATTTGCCATTGGTGCCAGTAATACCGATCGTCCCGGCCAGTCGCTGGATACGCGCCAGCAGTTCAACATCGCATATGATCTCGACCTTTGCCTGCCGTGCCATTTCGACGACCGGGTGGGGGGCGGGGTGAGTATGCGGGATGCCGGGACTGAGCAGCAGGGTCGTCAATTCCGTCCAGTCACAACGGTACAGGTCAACCAGCGGGATTCCCTGTTCCGCCGCACGCTCGCGGGCGCTGTCAGTATCATCCCATGCCCACACATCGGCACCACTGGCAACCAGCGCACGGGCTGCCGACAACCCGGAGCGCCCCAGTCCGAAAACCGCGATAGGCAGGCCATTGTATGGAAATACATCGATCATCTGTTATCTCAATTTCAAGGTGGACAGGCCGACCAGTGCCAGAATGGAAGCGATAATCCAGAATCGGATGACAATTGTACTTTCGGCCCATCCCTTTTTTTCGAAATGGTGGTGCAGTGGCGCCATCGCGAAAACCCGCTTGCCAGTCAGCTTGAACGAAGCCACCTGAACAATCACCGAAACGGTTTCCAGCACGAACAAACCACCGACAATCGCCAGCACCAGTTCGTGTTTGGTCACGACGCTGACAACGCCCAGCGCACCGCCCAACGACAACGAGCCGGTATCCCCCATGAAGATTTTCGCTGGTGGCGCATTGTACCAGAGGAACCCCAGACCGGCACCAACCAGTGCTCCGCAGAATACCGCCAGTTCACCACTGCCCTTGACGTAATGCAGTTGCAGGTAGTTCGAAAAAACCACATTACCAACGAGATAGGAGATCAGGACAAACACACCGGCTGCAATCATCACCGGTACGATGGCCAGGCCGTCCAGGCCATCCGTCAGATTGACCGCATTCGACGCCCCGACCAGCACGAATATACCGAACACCACAAACAGACCGCCAAAATCGAGGAGAACACCCTTGAAGAAGGGAATCGCCAGCGTTGTGGTCAATCCCGGCGGCAGGTTGTGCATGATCCAGAGCGTCGCCACCGCCGCGATGGACACCTGGAGCAACAGCTTGAGTTTCCCCGGCAGGCCCCGCGTATCGCGCTGGGACACTTTCATGTAATCGTCGAGAAAGCCGATCGTTCCGAACGCAATTGTGACCCCGAGGGCAGCCCAGATAAACGGGTTGGTCAGGTTTGCCCACAGCAGGGTCGCCAGCGTCAATGCCAGCAATATCAGGAACCCGCCCATCGTCGGCGTTCCTTTTTTTGTCAGCAGGTGGCTTTCCGGACCATCGCTTCGAATGGGCTGGCCGCCGTTCTGACGGCTTTTCAACAAATTGATGATGACCGGACCGAACAGAAAACTGATCACCAGCGCGGTAATCACGGCCCCGCCGGTCCGGAACGTCAGATACCGGAAGACATTCAACGCGGCGAATTGATCAGCAAGGGGGTAAAGGACATGGTACAGCAAGTTTCAGGAACCCCCTTCGGTGGATTTGGTCAGATCGTCGCAAATGGTAGGCCGGACCGTATCTGCGCCGTGCAATTCAAGTAATTTCGAAACGATCCGGCCGGTGTTCGAACCCAATGACCCTTTGATCGAAACGACATCGCCGGGTCGGACGGCGTCCAACAACAGTGGTAGCAACTTGTCAGCCGTCATCGCGTGTCCACCCCGCATTTTCGCCGGTAACAGGTTCCAAAGTCGCCCCATATATTGCCCCGTTGTGAATACCAGGTCGGTGTTATTTTCTGTGAGGGGCGTGAGCAGGTCTGCGTGACATTGCTCGGTCCGTGTGCCCAGTTCCAGCATATCCCCGAGGACGGCAATACGGCGACCGTCACCTCTCATAGACATTTGCCCCAATACTTCCAATGCCGCGCGCATCGAAACAGGACTGGCGTTATAACTTTCATCAATCAGGATATAGGCGCCACCCGGCACCTGTAAGACATGCCGTTCACCACGACCTTTCAGGCCGCGCATTTCCGTTAACTTGCGAAGCGCCCGGGTTACATCCGCACCAATGGCTTCCACACAGGCCAATGCGCCCAGCGCATTTAATGCCCAGTGTCGCCCGGCGATACCGATTTTGAACGAAACGGGATGACCATTGATCCGGGCATCCGCCCGGCAGAAATTATTTTCCGATGTCGCCGAGAGCAGTCTGAAATCAGCATCCTGATGGTACCCGAAGGTCTTGACCACCTTCTTTCGTTTTTGTTCCACATCTGTCCTCAGTTGCGGATACATGGCATTGTCGGCATTCAGCACGGCGACACCATCTGCCGTCAGGCCGGTAAATATTTCCGCCTTGCTGTCTGCAATCTGTCCGATCGATTCAAAAAATTCGCTGTGCACCATTTCAACGGTCGTGATCAGCGCAACGTCGGGTCTGGCAATTTTCGACAATGGTGCGATCTCGCCCGCCCGGTTCATACCCATTTCGAAAATGCCGAATTCTGTTTCGCGTGGCATTCGAGCCAGGCTCAGCGGCAATCCCCATTGATTATTGAGGTTTCCCTGCGTCGCAATGGTCGCCCCCTGCTCCGACAGCACCAGTTTCAATATTTCCTTGGTGCCGGTCTTGCCGACACTCCCGGTCACGGCAATGATCCGTGCATCGCTACGTTGCCGGGCCTGTTCCGCCAGCGTTTCCAGCGCCATCAATGTGTCAGGCACGCGGATCAGGCGCTCGGTAATCGATCGATCCGGCGCCAGCTGTTCCGGATCACAATGCACAACGGCACCGACCGCGCCGTTTTTCAGGGCATCAAGTACGAAGTCATGGGCATCGTGCAGAGGGCCAACAATCGCAACGAACAGATCGCCGGGAACAACCGTCCGGCTGTCAATTGACACACCTGTCGCCGACCAGTCGTTTGACGTCGCCGCACCCAACGCACTGGCAACCTCCCGCGCTGTCCAGATGACCGGTTTCACATTGCTGTCTGTCATGCCAATTTCCCCAACAAGCCCTGGACGACCACAACGTCATCAAACGGCAGAACCCGGCCTGCCGTGATCTGCCCGCGTTCATGTCCCTTACCCGCAACCACCAGCAGATCGCCTGACCCCAACTGATCGATTGCATAGGCAATGGCCTCCGCCCGATTCCCGATTTCAGTCGCACCGGGGCATCCCTTCATTGCCTGTCGGCGAATGGCGCGCGGGTCCTCACTGCGTGGATTGTCGTCCGTTACGACGACTTGGTCAGCCAGGCGGGCGGCCGCTTTCCCCATTTCGATCCGCTTGCCGGGATCGCGATCACCACCGCATCCGAATACCACGTGCAAGTTTCCCTCCGTGTGAGGGCGCAAGGCTTGCAGGACGGTCGCCAGCGCATCCGGTGTATGGGCGTAATCAACATAGACGGCCGCGCCATTGTGTCGCGTTCCCACCAGTTGCACCCGTCCCGGTGCACCAACCAGATGACCGAGGGCAGCACTCGCCTGCGACGCGGATTCGCCAAGCGCGATCGCCAGCCCCAGCGCGCAGATCGCATTCATCGCCTGAAACGGGCCGGACAACGGCAGTTCGATCTGAACCCTGTCTCCGAAAAGATCGAGTTCCAATCGCTGCCCCTGGCGCCAGGGGTTAATCGAACACAGACGCAGATCGTTCGCCGTCCTGCCATATTCAAGAACCCGGATCCGGCGGACCTGACAGGCCGCCCGAACCGCTGCACCAGCCGGGTCATCAACATTGACAACCGCCACGCCATCGGCCTTCAGCAGGTCGGAAAACAAACGCATTTTTGCTGTCAGATAAACCTCCATCGATCCATGATAATCGAGGTGATCCCGTGTCAGATTGGTGAAGGCCGCTGCGGAAATTCGCAATCCGTCCAGCCGGTACTGGTCGAGCCCGTGGCTGGATGCTTCAATCGCCAGATGTTGCACGCCGTCACCTGTCAGTTCGGCCAGCATCCGGTGAAGATCAACACTGTCCGGTGTCGTCAAATTGGCGGCTGGTGCCGGTTGCTGATGCAACTCGCTACCGTGTGCGTCAATCCGGACACCCAGTGTTCCGGCACTTGCCGCGAGATGCCCCGCACGGGACCATATCTGCCGGAGAAATTCGGCGACCGAGGTCTTGCCGTTGGTGCCGGTAATAGCAGCAATCGTTGTCGGCTGGTTGCCGAAAAATCGCGAGGCCGCCCAAGCATATGACTGGCGTGGATTGGGGGTTGTGACCAGCGGAACTGACGCCGGCACCGCAGTCGGGGAGGTATCGTCACCGGCGAGCACTGCAACCGCGCCGCGAGCGATCGCCTCGCCAATGAATTCGCGTCCGTCGGCACGACTGCCCGGCAGGGCGGCAAACAGAAACCCTGCAGCAACCTGACGGGAGTCGCAGGTCAAACCCTTGATGACTATATTGGCCCCGTCTACACCATAGACCACAGACTTGATTTCTCCTTGCATGACATCAGTTAGACGCAACTTCGTGCTCCCGAACGAGACCACCCACGCTGCCGGTTGAACCCGCATTTCGCACTATTCCGTTCGATTTCACTGCCTTCACCCGAATAACCGGCGCTGTTTGAAAAACAGTCGTCTTGGCGCGGACAAGATTTTTTTTCACCGGGGCCGATCTGTCGCTCTCCACCGGCGGCGTTTCAAATGTTGCGTCGGGGTCTGGCGCAATTCCCAGAATTGGTCCGATCCGGCTGACAATTTTGCCCACCGCCGGGGCTGCTACCCAGCCACCGGTCGCGTAATTGAAGGTTGCTTTTGTGCCTTTTGGTTCATCAACAGCAACCAGCACCGCATAACGCGGATTGCTCATGGGAAACGCGCCGACAAATGACGATATTTTTTCATTTTTGGCGTAACCACGCCCTTTCTGTTTGTCTGCCGTGCCGGTCTTTCCGCCAATCAAATAGCCGGAGACCTCCGCTTTTCGGCCGGTTCCGGCGCTCACCACGAGGCGCATCAGGCCACGCATTTCAAGCGATGTACGCGCCGATATCACGCGCCGTCCCGGTTCCGGCTTGCCATTGACCTTCAAAATGGTTGAAGGGCGTTTGAAGCCGCCGTTTACGAGACTGGACACACCGTTGGTCAGTTGCACCGGACTGACGGCGATTCCGTGCCCATAGGATATGGTCATGGTATTGATCGGGCGCCACTCACGTGGAAGCAGCGGACTTCCAATTTCCGGCAACTCCACTTCCGATGCCGTCATCAGGCCAAATCGCCGGAGATATTCCTGTTGCCCTTCCGTGCCAACATCAAGAGCCATTTTGGCGGAACCGATGTTCGACGAATACAGAATGATTTCCGGGACTGAAAGCCATCGTTTCTTGGCGTGATAGTCGTTAATCACAAAACGCGCCACCCGAATCGGCTGGCTGGCGTCATATCCGCTTTTCAGGGTGACGGTACCGGTATCAAGCGCCATGGCAGCCGTAAACAACTTGAAGGTCGATCCCATTTCGTAGACACCTTTGGTCGCCCGGTTGAAACCCGCCTGTCCGGTCAGTCCGACCGGATCGTTGGGATCAAAATCCGGCAGAGATGCCATCGCAATAATTTCGCCGGTTTGCACATCCATGATGACGCCTGCGGCACCAATCGCACTGAATTCACGGACGGTCGCCATCATCTCGTCCTCCAGCGCCGCCTGCACACGAATATCGATTGATAATGACAGCGGCCCACCACCGGACCTGAGATTCTGATCAAAGCTGTTTTCGATACCGGCGACACCATCGCCATCGAGCGTGGTCAATCCGAGCACATGCGCCGCAAGTCGTCCATGGGGATAAACCCGTCGCTCGCCGCGCTGAAAGGCGACACCGGGGAGTCCAAGCCTGTTGACGTCGAATTTCTGTTGCGGCGTAAGGTTGCGGGCAATCCAGACGAACCGTCCGCCAGATGCCAATTTCGTCAACAGCTTGTCATGGTCAAGATCGGGGAGAACCTGCATCAGCTTGCGGACCACCTCGGACGGATCGAGAATGTTTTTCGGGTCCGCATAGAGAGAAGCCGTCGGCAGACTGGTGGCGAGAACGATTCCATTGCGGTCCAGAATATCGGATCGCGAGACGACTTCTTTCGCAGTCTCGGAGATATCGGCCCGCAAGGGTTCGTTTCCCGACTTCATCACGGTCAGGTCAACCAGCCGCACCGCGATCAGACCAAACCCGATCATCACGACGACGGCGGCCACCAGCAGCCGGTCGCGACCGGTTTCGAGCGCCTGCTTGTGGACCCCCTCCAGTTTGCGGCTTTCTGTCATGCGACCCCCGGGAATCGTCATTTTTTCACCTCCGCCGTCAAAGCCCTGGTCATGCGTTCGGAAAAGGTCAGTGGTGTCCTGGCGACCGGTTGTGCTTCACCCGGCAAACGGAAACGTTCATCAAATTTTCCCTCGGCGACGAACTGGGAACTGCCCAGCGGCACCAGATCAAGGAAACGGGTCGCCAGACTGCTGAGGCGACCGGCTTCGTTCAAATGACTCCATTCCGCCTTGAGAACGTGGATCGACTGTCGTTCGGAAACGATCTTGCGATCAACCAGCTTCAGTTGATCTTCCAGATTCTGCACCTGGTATTTGATCACAAACAGGGTTACCCCCAGCGAAACGGCAAGGATCGCCGTGAAAAATGTTGATCGACTGATCATGTCTTCCCCCTCATGCTGCCTGACCGACGGGTGCGTCGGTCCGCTCTGCAATTCTCAGTCGGGCAGAGCGTGCTCTCGGGTTTCTGCAAATTTCTTCTGACCCGGGCTTGATCCCGCCCTTGCTGACAAGACGGAAGGTCGGGCGTTTTTCAACACCCCCGGCATGGGGCGCATGGCGCGACGGTCTGGGGCCAGCTCCGCTACGTTCCTGCAGAAAGGTTTTTACCCGCCGGTCTTCCAACGAGTGAAACGAGACGATCGCCAGCCGTCCACCCGGCACCAGCAACTTCTCGGCTGCTGCGAGGCCGTGATCCAGCTCTCCCAGTTCATCGTTGACGTAGATCCGCAAGGCCTGAAAGGTCCGGGTTGCCGGGTCAATGCCATCCTTCGATTTGGCGACCGCGCTTCTGACAACAGTGGCCAACTGTCCCGTTCGGGTGATGGCCTGCTCGGACCGGCACGCAACAATGGCGCGGGCAACTCGTCTTGATGCACGTTCCTCGCCATATCGGTAAATAACATCCGCCAGTTCCGATTCCGCCATGCCGTTGACCACATCAGCTGCCGTCTGGCCCTCGCACCCCATTCGCATGTCCAATGGTCCGTCGCCACGAAAGGAAAATCCCCGGGACGGATTGTCGATCTGCATCGAGGAAATCCCGAGATCAAGCGTTATGCCATCGATCTGATCAGCATCGACCGTTGCCAGCAAATCGGCCATGTCACCATAACGACCACTGAGAACCGTAATTTTGCCCGGAAATTCCACCTGCAAGTCCGCTCCGAAACCCTGCGCCAACGGGTCCCGGTCGATCCCCCATACCGTACAGTCGGCGGCCTGTAAAAGGGCACGGGAATATCCGCCCGCACCAAAGGTGCCGTCGACATACACACCGCCCGATTTCGGCGCAAGGGCGCGGACTACTTCGTCACGCAGGACGGAAACATGGCTTTCCTGATTGATCATTCACCTGCTCCATCCCGGACCTGACGCATTTTCAGGGTCGCATTGCGCGCATTTGCCCGTTCAAATGCCATCGCACTGAAGGTTTCGAAGGCCGAAGGTTGCCATATCTGGAACCGTGGCCCTTGCCCGACAAACAGGGCATCTCCGTCCAGACCGGCGTAGTCCGACAGGTCGCTCGGCATGGTCACCCGCCCTTCCGGGTCAAACGTCAATTCGTGTGTATTCGCCAGAATGACGGAGGCGAGGTCATCCTGTTCATCCGAAAACATGTCCAGATCATCCAGGCTTTCACTCAAGCGCCTCATGTAGGTTGCATCGCAGGCTTCCAGAGCTTTTTGCTTGAACCGGGGGTATATGTATAAAGACGTCATTCCGCGTGCCTGTATGGTCGCACGGAACTGCCTGGGGACGGATACCCGCCCCTTTTTGTCAATTTTGTTGACGTGTTTGCCAACAAACAATGCCATACAGGCCCCCATAAAAACGCGTTTACACCGGCTTCTGCCGGTGGTTCGGGAGAGCCGCCGCTACCGGTTCTCCCTGCCACTTCCCATCATTCCGTCTCAACGTGCTGGCGTTCGTGCACAAACTGCCTGCGACGGTATCCCGAGTGAAATTTGGGTCACTATGGGATATCATGGGAAATATTGGTCGTCAATGGACACACTATGGCATTTCATGGGTTAACAAAGGGTTTCGAGGAGCACATTGCCAGCGTTCCAGGATGAAATTCCGCGTTCAGGGTTGTTGCCTATTCCTTAACCAAAATTCACTAGATTCGTCGAAAACAGACGGGGAAGGAATGCCAATGGTCTGTGAAACCGACTTGTATGAACCCGTGAAATCCATGCTGGAGGCCAGGGGGTACGAGGTAAAATCCGAAATCGATGGATGTGATGTTGTCGCCTGCCATTCGCACGCCCCGCTGATCATTGTTGAATTGAAGCTGGTATTCTCGATTGACCTTGTCTTGCAGGGCGTTGATCGCCTGGCTGCCGCCGACAATGTCTATCTGGCCGTTGCTGTCCCCGACACTCCTGCCCGGCGGCGAAACTGGCGCCGTCGGCGACGCGACTGCATCAAGCTGTGTCGTCTGCTGGGATTGGGCCTGCTGACGGTCGATCTGCAGTGCTCTGCCGGAGCGCGGGTTGACGTCCTCGCCGACCCGACCCCTTATATACCGAAATCGAACAGCAAGCGCGTTGCCAGATTGCAACTGGAATTTTCACGTCGTAAGGGAGATCCGAACACCGGCGGTATCACCCGAACAAAAATTGTCACGGCCTACCGACAGGATGCATTAAGATGCGCCCTGGTACTGGCAGATAAACGGGATCGAACAGTTACCGATATTCGTGATTCTGCAGAGGTGCCGCGTGCGGCATCGATACTTCAGAAAAACTATTATGGCTGGTTTGAGCGGACGGCACGAGGCGTTTACGCGCTGACTGAGCAGGGGCAGGAAGGGTTGCGACATTTTGAAAGCCTATTACCAGCGTTGGAACGAAATTCCGGGTAATATCCGGGGATGTCTGATTGTTCTGGTGGCGTCGCTGGTGGCGGTGATCATGAGCGCTCTGATCAAGCAGGTCGGTAAGGATATCCCGGTCGTTGAAATCCTGTTTATACGCCAATCTCTGGTTCTGATCATCATCTCACCGGTCATTTTCCGCAATATCGATAGCGTCTTCGTGACCGGTGTCTTCCGGATGCATTTTCTACGCAGTGCATTTTCAGTGGTCGCCATGTTCACCGGTTTTACCGCGATCGTTCACCTGCCACTGGCGGAAGCGACCGCCATCAGTTTTGTACGAACCCTGTTCACGACCATCCTTGCCATTATCTTTTTGCGCGAACTGGTCGGCATCCGGCGCTGGAGCAGCGTCGTTATCGGTTTCATCGGGGTTTTGATCATCGTCCGGCCATCGCCAGAAAACATCAATGTCTACGCCCTGTTGGCGATGACATCGGCGCTGTTTGTATCGTGCATCAACATCGTCATGCGCAAATTGTCCCGTATCGACAAATCGTCGACGATCATGGCCTACCAATCGATATTCATCACCGTCGTGATGGCTGGACCCGCCTACTATTACTGGGTCACACCAACTTACGATGAGGTCCTTCTTGTCCTGATGATTGGCGGATTGATGTCGCTGATGCAATGGCTGTTCATCCAGGCATTCAAGGCAGGCGAGGCGGCCGCGATTGCGCCGATGGAATATTTTCGCCTGTTGTATGCGGTTGTCATCGGCGTCATATTCTTTGCCGAAATTCCAACGGTATGGACCGTCACAGGGGCCGCCATCATCATGCTCAGCACACTGTATACGATGCACCGCAACGCTGTGAAAAACGACGCCAAGGTGCCAGACGGTCTGTAAGCCGGGTTCTGTCCACGCAGGCGAACCTGCGATAGATGGTCATTCATCTGGGATGTACGTCACCGCACACCTCGCGCAACCGACCCGGGCGGCGGCTCGAAAACCTGCCTGTTGACCGAATCAACCGGCCGCCCCTATTTGGTTTTGCTCCCGGTGGGGTTTACCGTGCCGCGCCTGTTGCCAGGTGCGCGGTGCGCTCTTACCGCACCCTTTCACCCTTACCTATCGACGCCGAAACGACGAAAGGCGGTTTGCTTTCTGTGGCACTTTCCCTGGGGTCGCCCCCGCCGGGAGTTACCCGGCACCGTGTTTCCGTGGAGCCCGGACTTTCCTCCCCCGATACATTCCGTATCAGGCGCGACCATCCGACCGTCTGGCGGACGGGATTCTAGCCCCAATGCGCAGCAATGGCAAAACCGTAATACACCGGTTGCAAGAGAAAGATCAATTAAATGCGAAATGTGATTTTCAGCTATGCGTCGGGGGGTAGTGCTTGCTACGCTAAGAATATGGCTGAAATTGATCTCCCCCCGTCATCCGGGCCCTATCTTTCGAAACGCGACATGCGAATGGTATTGTTTCCGCTCAGCGTCTTCATCCTGATGGCAGGTATGGTAATCGCATCCTGGTATGACGTGATCACTAATCGGGACCGGGTTTTGATTGCCGGCACGCAATCCATTGCCGATCAGATTGCATCGCGCATCGAATCCCATATTTCGACCCGCCTGATCATCGGCGAACAGATCAGTCGGGAGTGGCTTAAGGGTTATTTGAACTCCCCGGCTGAATTTACCGATTACACAGCTCCGATTCTGGAACTGTTTCCCGATTTCCAGGCCGTCAACTGGGTTGACCCCAACGGTATCATTCAATGGGTAACGCCCATGGCGGGCAATGAGGCGGCCCAGGGGCTTGCACTGCGCCGACTGCCGGTGCCGGCCGCGACGCTGGCGCTGGCAGAAAAAACAGGTCATCTGCAGGTTACACCGCCGATAGAACTGGCGCAGGGCGGATGGGGGTTCGTTGCCTACATTCCCCTGACCAGAAACGGAAAAACACTTGGTTTTATCAATATTGTCTTCCGCGCAGCACCGCTGATCCAAAGCATTCTGACACCGGGGTTCAATCATTCCTATAAGCTGGTCATCCTGGACGGTAACGTGCCGGTCTTCGGGAAGTCGGTGCCGACCGACCTCCAGCACCTGGCCGTCGCCCAGAATATCAAGATCGCTGATCGCGTCTGGACCCTGTCTCTGTCACCAACGCCCACGCAGGTTGACGCAAGCAAAAGCATCGTCGATAACCTGGCGCTGGTCCTCGGTGTTATATTTTCCGCGCTGGTTGCCGGACTCATCCGTCTGAATGTGCGGCGTTTGCTGACTTTGCGGGAAAGCGAAAGCCGCCTGAAAGACTTTGCAGAAGTTTCCTCCGACTGGTTCTGGGAAATGGACCATGCCCTTCGGTTTACGCGGTTTTCCGGTAATATTGACGCTGTTCTGAAGAGTTCGTCGCGCGACTACGTTGGAAAAACCCGCCGCGAGCTATCGGCAGACCGGGGCAATAACACCAACTGGGAAACACATCTCGCCGACCTTGATGCCCACCGACCGTTTGAAAACTTCACCTACAATATCGGCGAACCGGATGGACCGCCGGTATATATTTCGACCAGTGGTCGACCGGTCTTTGACGAAAGTGGTAATTTTGCCGGGTACCGTGGCACCGGTACAAATGTCACAGCACAACGTGAGGCCGAACGGGCGCTGGTTGCCGCCAAGGAGGACGCGGAAAAGGCAAATCATGCGAAATCTGAATTTCTCGCCCATATGAGCCACGAACTGAGAACTCCGCTCAATTCCATCATCGGGTTTTCCGATATCTGGGCCCGCCAGACCTATGGGCCGGTCGGCAATGAAAAATATCTGGAATATGCCCGGGATATCAATCGCGCGAGCACGCATCTGCTGTCCATTATTTCGGATATCCTGGACCTGTCCAAAATCGAGGCGGGCGAGGCTGACCTGACCCTCGCGCCCATTCTCTATGCACCGGTTGTTGATGAATGCCTGAAGATGCTGGGGACGCTGGCCGAGGCCGGTCAGGTGCGGCTCTCGGCAGCTCCTCCGATCGGACCGGAAATAATCTCCGCCGACAAGAGAGCGCTTAAACAGATTCTGATCAACATCCTGTCCAACGCTCTCAAATTTACGCCGAAAGGCGGGCAGGTGAGCGTCACCTATGATACCGACATTGCCGGTATGATTTCCATCAACATTACCGATACCGGTATCGGCATCGGTGCCCGGGACATCGAAAAAGTCCTTGAACCCTTTGGTCAGGTGCGCGTCAGCACGCAAATTTCCCATCAGGGAACCGGCCTCGGTTTGCCGCTGGCAAAAAGACTGACCGAATTGCAGGCCGGCTCCCTGTCGATTGCAAGTACCGAGAGAAAGGGAACGGTGGTGACACTACGGCTTCCCGTTGCCACGTCGGACCCGCCTGCCTGACCGTTCCGAACGGGCGACCCGGCGGGACTGCCTTTACCTGTAACGGAAGCGATACTGACAATCGCCAGCGACGACAAACCCGATCGACGGCGATGGAAAATGCGCCGTCAGAATCAACATATCGGTTTCACAATACTGCTCCAGAATTCGGTGGCGCGTAAGCCGGGCCCGCGAGAAATCTTCATCGGCAATGCAGCGCCAGTCCGGCTCCTCGCATTGCACCGGACTGTGCATGATGTCGCCAATCATGATGGCCCTGCTGCCGGCCGACCGCAGATGGATGGCAACATGTCCCGGCGTATGACCCGGCGTTGATTCCAGCCAGACCTGATCATCAATGGCATACCCGCCATCAACCAGCACACCCCGACCCGCCGCCATTACCGGGACGATATTTTGTTCGAATGTCGCGCCACCCTTCGAGGCAATGTGGTCGTATTCCGTGCGGTCAAACAGATATCGGGCGTTTTCAAAGGTCGGATGCCAGATGCCGTTGACCAGTTCCGTATTCCAGCCGCAGTGATCGAGATGCAGATGTGTGCACAAAACAAAATCGACATCTCGCGGCCGGAAACCGGTGCGCTGGAATGCGTTCGGCCAGCTGTCCCCCTGCATTCTGTGCCAGGGTTTGAAAAATCCGCAGGACTTGTGATTTCCAACGCAGGTATCAATCAGCACCAGATGATGGCGGGTTTGCACCAGATAACTTTGTACAGGAAGGATCATTCGGGACGTCTGTGAACACAACGCTGCCGGCTCCAGCCACTGACGATAGGGATCAATTGCCTGCGGCGTTGCATCCGGTAACATGTCCGAAATCGGCAGAAACGGGCTTTCCGATTCGATCAGTCGCGTAACCTTTATTTCACCGACCCGGAATTCCGTCATGTGTATCACCTGGACGTCGTTCGAATGCGATCACCGTCTTAAAGCGGTCGTCAGCCGCCTGCAACATCGGGTAACAAACCGAAACATTAAATTCATTTCCCATTCACACGATATGTTTAACATCTGACGGACGCCAAATTCCTATTTTAACGTGCGAATTCCATCAGATCACCCGCACTGCTGCCAGGCTGGAGTATGTTTATGAAGTTGAAGATCAAGTGGCAACCACTCGGCTGGAGACGCCCGGCGTGGCCGGCCCTTTCTGTGATCGCTCTTCTGCTGACAGTGTCTGTGCATACGACGGAAGCGGAAACGACCCTGCCGTCATCCGGGACCCTTTCCATAAATACCGAAAACATTCCGCCCGTTTCAACGCCGGCGGGCACCGGATTCGAGGACCTGATCGCGCGGGAATTGTATCGGCGACTTGGGTATGATGTGAAGTTTCATATCCTGCCGGCTGAACGCGGGCTGGTGAATGTCAATGATGGCATTGATGACGGCATTCTGTCGCGGGTCGGCGGCATGTCTGACCGCTATCCCAACCTTGTGCAGATTGACGAGAATGTGTCGAGCACTGACTATGTTGCGTTTTCCAGACTGGCGGACGTCCGCCTGACCAGTTGGCAGAGCCTCACTCCCTACACAGTCGCCATCGTCAACGGCTGGAAAATATTCGAGCGCAATGTGACAAATACCCGGTCACTGACGAAGGTGCGCAATGTCGAGCAACTCTTTACACTGCTGGATATCGGGCGGGTCGATATTGTATTATTCTCGCGCCTGTCCGGGCTGCAACAAATTACCAACCTCAAACTGAAAGGCGTCCACGTTCTTGAAACGCCGCTGGCAATCCGCAAGAAATATTTCTATTTAAACAGGAAACATCGCGCATTGGCAGCACGAGCCAGCGATGTGCTGAAAGACATGAAGGCGGACGGGACTTTTCAGAAATATTACGACCTGGTTATCGCGCCGCTTGCCAACAATTGATTTTCGGAATTGCCAATGAACAAATTCTGGGACTGGACAGCCTTCCAAAGTATCATTGCAAAACGTCTCATCATCGCCATCGTGCTGTTCAGCACGTTGATCACCATCGCGACAACCGCCGTGCAACTGGTCACCGACTACCGCAAAAACCTGGCCAATATCGATGCCGATTTCGAACTGATCGGCGCCAGTTATCTTGAGGGCCTGACCGCCAGTCTCTGGGCCTACGATACGGATCAAATCCGGATCACCCTTGACGGCATGCTGAAAATTCCAGGCATCGAATACCTTGCCATTGAAGTTGACGGTAAAACACAGTGGTCGGCGGGCCGGTCCCCGACCGATGGGCGGATTTCCCGTCAATTTCGACTGCAGGTAAACAACCGGGGCAAACAGCAGATAATTGGCGTGCTGGAAACCGCCGCCAGCCGTGCCACCATTTATCAGAAATTGTGGGACAAGGCGCTGAATACCCTGTTGGAGAATGCCTTCAAGATATTTCTGATCGTCGGATTTGCCTTTCTGTTTCTGCATCATCTTGTAACCCGACGCATCACCAGGCTTATTGACGTGGTTCGACGTCTCGATATCAAGCAAGGTGTGCCAGCCACCGAATTGCACAATATTGTAACCTCTTCTGACAAGCCGGACGAAATCGATGAACTGGCCGCCACCCTGTTCGGCATCCACAAGGAACAGGTCACTCTGTACCGCTCACTTGTTCTCAGTGAAGAGCGGTACGCCATCGCCTTGTCCCGTGTTAATGACGGCCTGTGGGACTGGAATATCAGGACCGGTGAAAACTATTTTTCACCTCGATGGAAAGAAATCCTCGGCTACCCGGATCATGAACTGAAAAATGACGTCGGGTCGTTTACAGATCATTTGCACCCGGATGACAAGGACCGGGTGCTGGGCGCCGCCCGGACCCACCTCAAGACCCGATCAACCTACGATATCGAACACCGCATGATCTGCAAGGATGGCAGCCATATCTGGGTTCACAACCGGGGGCAGGCGACCTGGGACAAAGATGACAATCCGGTGCGTATGGCCGGTGCCATGAGTGACATAACCGGGCGAAAACAGGCGGATGCCGAAACCCTGGCGGCCAAGGAAGAAGCGGAACGGGCGAACCGGGCGAAGTCGGAATTCCTGTCCTCCATGAGTCATGAGCTGCGAACGCCCCTGAACGCCATCCTGGGATTTACCCAGCTCCTCAACACGGATCGGGAAAATCCGCTTTCCGTAAAACAGATCGATGCTACGGAACAGGTTTTGACGGCTGGCGAACATCTGCTGAACCTGATCAACGAAGTGCTTGATCTGTCTTCGATCGAGTCAGGCATGGTTCCGCTTGATGTGGCGCTGCAGGACCCCTCGCCATTAATTGACAAATCCACTGCCATTTCAAAAAATCTGGCGGCCCAGAATAATCTGCAATTCAATGACCTTACCGCCGGGAGGAGTCTGCCCCGCATCAGCATTGACGCGACCCGGTTCCAACAGGTGCTGCTGAATTTGTTGTCCAACGCCATCAAGTACAACAAGAAAGGCGGTTCCGTGACCTTGACGGCCGATCTGCAACCGACCGCTGTTCTCCGCATCGCCGTCGCCGATACCGGACGTGGTATTCCGACTGACCTGCAAAGCGCCTTGTTTACGCCTTTTTCCAGGCTCGGACTTGAAAATTCTGATATCACCGGCTCCGGGATCGGCCTGACGATCACCAAACAACTGGTCGAGGCCATGGGAGGCATCATCGGCTTCGACAGCAATGTCGGACAGGGCAGTACGTTCTGGATGGAGTTTCCCGTCATTGACCAGGAAACGCATCAAAGTGAGAAGATCGCCGCCACGCCTGCCGGGCCGGCGGGCGCCGTTCCGGCCGCCATCGCCGAACCTGCTGTCCGGGGAAGACGATCGAATCACCTGGTCCTGTGTATCGAAGACAATTCCAGCAACCTGGACCTGCTACGCCTGATCATCGAACGGATCGACAATTCTGTCATGATATCGGCGGTCAGCGGCGAAGACGGACTGGTAATGGCTGACAGCCACATCCCCGATATCATTTTGCTGGACATCAATTTACCCGGTATTGACGGTTACGAGGTTTTGCGACGGTTGAAGGAATCACCCGTCACAGCGAATATTCCGGTGGTCGCCCTGACTGCCAACGCATCTGAAAGTGATCGGACGCGCGGCCTCGACGCTGGCATGTCGGATTATCTGACGAAACCGATCAATCTGGTACAGGTCACGCGGATCATTGAACAAAGCATTCAGGACGTCGCCTCGTTCCGCTAACCGTCCTGATCCGGACAATCAGGAAATGACCTGACGTGAAACGATCAGGCATTGAGCGGTTATCAGGCCTCATCCCCCAACAGGTTGACGAGTGAACTGAGGCACCGGGCCGTGCCAGCATCAATCCGCCCTGTCACGCGGGCGGGCCGGAAGTGACGCTGGAAGGCCCGGACCGCCTTCGACAGATTATCAATTTCGTATCCGACTGTCGCGAGATTTCCGGCAACCAGATGTCGGTCCATTTCGAGCACTCCGGACTCGCCGGGCCACAGCCCGATTCCGGCCGCCGCCAGCCGTTGCCAGTCGAACAGTTCGCCGGGGTCATTTTTGCGGCTGGGCGCAATATCCGAATGTCCGACAACATTACGCGGTGGAATTGGGTGGCGCTTCAATATGTCTTGCGACAGCGAGATGACGACTTCAATCTGCGCTGCCGTGAAGGGACGATATCCGAATTCATGACCTGGATTGACAAGCTCAATGCCGATTGATCGCTGATTGATATTGTGCTGCCCCCGCCAACTCGCCACACCGGCGTGCCAGGCCCGCTGACTTTCATCCACCAGCTGTCGAACCGAACCATCTTCATCAATGAAATAGTGGGCACTGACCCGAGACTCTTTGTCGCACAATCGGGTCAACGCCAGATCCGCCGATTCCATGCCGGTATAGTGCATGACCAGCATGTCAATGTTTGCGAATTTACCGCGATCGTCAAAATTCGGCGACGGGTGCTGTCGAACGAAATCAGGCATCAGCGGCGGCCTACTTCAGGCCCCGCAACTTGGCAATCGTGTCGTAGGCGGCATTGATCGCCGCCATTTTCCCATTCGCCAAATCTATGAATTCCTGAGGCATACCCTGCGCCATCAACGCATCCGGATGATTCTCCCTAATTAATGTACGATAGGTCTTCTTGATTTCGGCATCGGTTGCGGCTGGCGTCAGGCCCAGCACTTCATAGGCGTCCGGTTCGTTTCCGGCGTCTCCGAGATGAATTGACTTGAGCCGTTCAAACTGGTGCGGGCGAAAACCGAAAATCGCCGCGACCTGCTGGACAAACTGCAATTCGCTGGGGTGGACGACGCCGTCCGCCTTGGCGATGACAAACAACGCGCCAAGGATTTCCTCCAGTACTGCCGGTTGCCGGTAAAACAGCGACGCAATCTGTTGTGCATACGGCTCGAACCCTGTGGCCTCCCGGCGGGCTTCATTGAACAGCTTTCCGACATTGTCCTGTTCTTCCGGTGGAATCTGGAAGATACGCTTGAAGGCGGCGATTTCATCCTTGGTAACATGGCCATCGGCTTTCGCCATCTTTGCACACAACACGATCACCGCCGTGGTAAAAGCGACCTGTCGTTCGCCAGCGTCCCCACCGGCGGCAATTCCGGCGACTGCTTCCGCCTCGCGCACCTTGTCCACCGCGTGTCCGGCGGTTGCCCCCAGTATCGCCCCCAGCGGACCACCCATGGCGAATCCGGCGACGCCGCCAATTACTTTTCCCCAAATACTCATATTCCGACTTGCACCCCCCTGCTCGCCATCCCGATTTACGGATTGGAAAATCCGATACGTCCGGCAAGTGGAAGCTTCAATGCCAGATCTTTCGGGTCGATGCCAAATGTAAGGCCCAGAAGATTTACTTCAAGCCCTTCTTCCTTGCCGATCATAATCCCCAGCAATCCCAGTAATGACAGCTGATACCCGGTGCCGCTCGGGGTTCTTGCGGCCAGCCCGCCACCGGGAAGGTAGTCCTTGCCAATGGCGGTCGGCGGCAGGTCCAGTTTCAATTCCGGAACCGCCCGTGCGACAAAAGCCGTGAAGGTATTGGAATTGGGTCCCGGCCAGACCCGGTATTCCTGCATATATGGATAACTGCGGGCGGCGCTGTCAATCCGCCGGATAATATCATCAACACCGGCACCACGCAGGTCGGCGATAATTTCCGGCACGTTGCCGAACCAGCGACCATCGGCGGGACGGTCAGATACCGCGAGCGCCTCGCCACCGTGCATGACACGCCAGCCAATCACCTCGTAAACCGTAAACCGGGGTGCGTCGGTCGGTTTGACGGCAATCCAGGTATGCACGCCAAAGGTGCCCCGCCAGCTATAGGCACGGGCGGCATAGACCTGCACGACCGCTTCCCTGACGCGCGCCGGATCAGGTGCGATACCGGCACTTTCCCGGCTGGCGGTACGCCAGTCAGCCATGGAATTTCTGGCGGCGATGGAGACCAGCACCGCGCCCACCAGACCTACCGCCAACACACTGCCCGAAATTGTCCGCCATTGCATGAAGCCCTCTCCATCTACACCCGATTCTGACTGCCCACTAGACGCCCATAAAATGGCTTCAATAAGGCGGGCAATATGTATATCGGGAATTGTCCCATGGCAAAATACAGAACTGTGTCCGGATCGATATCGCCCGGCAAAACCGCCAGAATTAATCCCATATTGCGCATGCCGCAAACAAACCCGATCGAATACCGTTGCAGCGGATCAAGCCGCCAGAAAACCAGTGCGCCGGCCGCCTGCAAACCCGCGTTGGCGACGAACGACAACAGGGTGATCTTGAGAACTCGCCCCGGGTCCGCCAGCAGCATCACCGAAGCCCCGTCCATAATGGCCAGTGCAAACACCGCCATAACAATGACAAGAATGCCGTTAAGGGACTGACCGTGCTGCTGCATCCGGTCATTTCCCAGTTTATGACGGGCCAGCAGGGCGGCGGCAAAAGCCGACCCGACCAGCGCCAACAGCCGGATCATCATGCCGACCGAACCGATCTCGATCTCCAGCCCGGTCAGCTCAAGCGCGACCACCGGTACCGTGACCGGCGCCAGAAAGGTCGCGGCCACCATAACAACCAACGCCAGCGAGGCATCCAGTCCAATCATCAACGAAAGCGCCGGTGTCGACATCAAGGGCGCGCTGGCCGCCATCAACACCAGCGCAGCAGCCAGCCCCGGCGGCAAATCGAACAGCTGCAAGAGGCTCCAGATCAGCAGTGGATTGGCAATCAGCATCCAGGTCAGGACGGCGACCAACAAACGCCATTGCCGCACCAGAAGTATCACGCCCGGCCAGTCGAGACGCACCATGGCAATAAACAACAATGCCCAGACCGATGGTGCCAGAAAAGGCTTCGCAACATGGGCGAGACCCGGCACAAGCAGAGCGACAAAAACGCTGACTGCCATGAATTGCGGCGCAAATCGGCCAAGTCTGGTCAGGAACGCTAACATCATACGGAAGTCCGGAATTGTTTGTTTCACCCTAACCGGCCAATCTGGCAAAGGCCATCCACTGATTACATGGTGCGCGACTGATTACGTGGTGCGCGACCGGGTCAGGCACAGCACAGCCTGCCGGTTGTTGCCCTATTTACATCATTATTATTCCGTGTAAATATTCTTCAACGATACAATTATAAGGGGGGGGTGTTTTCATGACGGAAACCATTGTGGCCAGCTCTGGGCCGGTCGGCGGTCCTGATCCGTCGTCAAGCGAACGGCCGGTGCCGGATGTGCAGTTTACAGGTCTGCGGATGCCCCTGTTCAAACTGGCGCTGAAAAATCTGCTGTTCACACTGGCAACTTTCGGCATCTACCGATTCTGGGCGAAAACCCGGATAAGGCAGTATTTCTGGCGCAATATCCAGTTCCACGGGCAGGCACTGGAATACGCCGGCAAGCCGTCGGAACTGCTGATCGGATTCCTGATCGCGCTGGCTGTGCTGGTACCCATCTTCGCCGTCTATAAGGGCATCGGGTTTGTCATGCAGGGAAGCTCCAACGTTACACTGATGCTGCTCAATATTGCCTATATCGCCACGCTGCTCGCGTTTTTCCAATTTGCTTTTTACCGCATGTGGCGATATCGCCTGAGCCGCACCGTCTGGCAGGGCATTCATTTCGGCCTTGACGGGTCACCCTGGAAGTATGCAGCGCTGCGGCTTGGCGGGCTGGTTCTGACGTTCCTGACCCTCGGAATCGCCTATCCCTGGTACCGGGTCGCCATTTGGAGGTTCCGGGCCCGACACACGCGTTACGGTGATCAGCACTTTGCCTTTGCCGGTTCCGGCGCTGACTTGCTGATGCCCTGGCTGGGTGCTGCAACACTTCCCATTGTCGTATTGATAATCTGGCTTGGTTCGATCGTCAGCGGAATGATCGATTCGGCAGCCATGGCGACGGATGAGGTTTCCGGATTATTGAGTTTCCAGGCCGAATCTCGCCTCGGCGGTCTCTTCTATTTGATCGCTATACTCACGGTCATCGCCTCGCCGGTGTTAAATATCTGGTACCGAGTCAGGGAAGCGGAATACCTGATCAATGCGACGACTTTTAAAAACGCCAGCTTTTACGCGCCGCTTCGTTTCAGACCGATCATCGGTTCAGTGTTACGGTGGCTGGCCAGTCTGTTCCTGTTGTCGGTTTTACCGATGATACTGGTCGGTTCAGTTAGCATTTCAACCATTATGCTTTCTCACGATATGACCGCGGGCATGTCGATGATCTTCTGGATTATCGGACTGTCGGTGATCGTGGTGACAATGGTGCCGGTGTTGTCGATGACCATACTGAACTACGATTTTACCCGGCATGTCTGTGCCGTCCTGCAGATTCAAAATATCGAAGTCTTCGATGACGTTGCCCGCTCAACCCGCCCCGGGCCGTCTTATGGCGAAGGATTTGCCGATGCCCTTGATGTCGGGGCCTTCTGACCGATGATCGCGCGCGCCCTGTATTTCGATGGCCGGATTGCCGGCGGACAGCCCGCGACCGTCACCGTGCTCGCGCAGAATCTGGTGATCAGCTGTGACAATGGCAAGGTCGTCCACTGGCCGTTGTCACACCTGCGTTATGTTGACCCACCGTCCGACGGGCTGCCACCTCGTCTGCGCAATCTTTTTGACCAGCCCGACCGTCTGACCTTCGATGACGCCTCCGACCTGTCGCCGCTGGTATCGTTATGCCCCAATCTGACGCGCGCGGATTCCGCCTGGTTACAAAACTGGCCACGGCTCCTGATGTGGGGCGTCGGTGCGATCGTGTCGATATTTATCCTGTTCCAGATTGTACTGCCCAGTCTGTCGCAGGTGATTGCCGTCAACCTGCCACCATCCACCGAAACCCGGCTGAAGGAAGTCGCAAAAACACAGATTATTCGTATCCTGTCGTTCGACTCAGGAAATCCGGCGGGTTCGCCGAAAATTTGTAACGGCGCAGGCATGCAAATCCTGGAACGTCTGACCAGGGCCCTGAGCGCGGACTCAATTGTGGGCATACATAAATATTATCCGCCCCGGATCGAAGTCGTCGATCTGGATATCGACAATGCCTTCGCCCTGCCCGACAATACTATTCTTTTGTTCAGCGGCCTGTTGTCATCTCTCCGGAACCCGAACGAACTGGCCGGTATTCTGGCTCATGAAATCGCGCATCTGCAAATGCGGCATCCGACCGAACTCTACCTTCGCGAAATCGGAACCTTCGCGATAGTTGGCCTGCTGTTCGGTGACGTCACTGGCGGCTCCGTTCTGGCCGGCGCCAGCAATCTGCTGATTGGTTCTTCCTACAGCCGGAACGCCGAAGAAATGGCAGACGGGTCGGCGGTCAGCATGATGAACAAAGCCGGGTTCGATGCCCGCCCACTGGCCGATTACCTGTCCCGTCTGACCAGTGAGGAAAGAACATACGAGAAGCGGTTTCCGCTCCTTATCAGCCACCCGGCGGCCGCCGACCGGGCAGCCCATATCAGAGATTGGGCAACCGGCACGGGGTCCGCCCTGTCAGAACCCGACTGGCGTCTGGTTCGCCAAATCTGTTCCTGAATCCCGTTCGGGTCGTCAGCCTTCCAGCGCGGCGCTCGGGCCTGTCAGTTTTCGAAACTTCCCGATTTCCGCCGCCAGCTTTTGCCGACTTTCATCATCTTCGGCAAACTGCAGGGCATATCCACCGGCAAACTGACGCACGATGCGCCCGTTCAGCCGTTCATACCCTTCCATATGCAATGTAACGAACTGATCATTGGAAAACATCGGCCTGTTGACGATGACTGCTGCACCTCCCGCCGAAATATCCTGCACCCGACCATCCTGCGCACCGTCCGGGCCGACCGTATGAACCGGCACATCAATCGCCAGTCTCGGGTGCCGCCGGCCAGACAGATCGGGGTCGTTCTCGCCGGTCATCCGTTGTTATCCGCCACCGGCTCGCCGAATAATTGCCGGTACCGTTCGGCGAATCGCGGCCAGCTTTCCGGGTTGATCAGCAATCTCGGGGGCTTGCCGGCAAACACGTCACACCACTGTTCGGCGGCCGACAATGCCATATTGTACAGACAATCGGTGGTAATTCCGGCATTGTGCGGGGATACAATCACATTGTCATGGCGCAACAGCGGATGGTCGTGACGGGGCGGTTCCTCTTCAAATACGTCCAGTCCGGCTCCCGCCAGATGGCCGCTTTCGATTTTCCGTTGCAACGCGACTTCATTATGAATACCTCCGCGCGCCGTCGAGATAAAATAGGCGCCTTGCTTCATGCAATCGAATTCCGCCGGACCGATCATGCCCCGCGTCTCCTCGGTCAGCGGGCAGTGGATAGAGACAAAATCCGCTTGCTGCATGACCTGTTCAAGAGACGCCTTTTCGGCACTGCGATCGACGAAATCCTGATCCGTCAGGTAGGGGTCGCAGGCAATTACCCGCATGTTGAACCCTGGTCCGCACAGCGCTGCCAGACGCCGCCCGATATTGCCAAGTCCGACAATTCCCAACGTGCGACCGGTCAGTTCCGCCCCCTGATAGGTCCAGCGCGTCCAGTCCCGGGCGGGACGGTGAATCGCCCGGTCAGACTGGATCATGTTTTTACACAGCGCCAGCATCATGCCGAGCGCATGCTGAACAACCGATTCGGCGTTCGCCCCCGATTGGTTGAACACCAGAATGCCCGCCTCCGTACAGGCATCGACATCAACAATATCATATCCGGCACCGGAACTGGCGACCGCCAGCAGGTCGGGGCAACGGGCCAGCAAATCACGGTCCGGATTGAAACGAACCGGCGTTTCCGTACTTGGCAGTAACTGATAACCATGTGCCGCCCGGAGCCGCGCCCAGTTGGCATCGTCGCCATCGGTAAAAAGCGGCATCGCAATTTCCGTGTGCGGCGAGTGTTGTTTCAGATAGGCCGGTGCGACCGGATCCATCCAGCGTTCAAACACAAACAGTTTTCGTTGACCGGGCATTGGGCATCCTGATTTTGAAAATTGTACACAATCAAGTCCCGTTTGTACCCGGAACGGGGACGGGCTGCCAGCAGGTTTTCCGGCAACCGGCCCTGTCGGGATGCAAGTTTCGCCGGTAAAATTCCGATCGCCTACTATATATTGTTTAAAATACTAAAATATCTCCATATGTAGTTGGCATGATCATTAATGCACGTTACGCTGTGTCGGACGACGGGGCCGGTCGCCCCCTGACAATCAGATGGAGGACGTCGATGGCAATTCTCAGAAGCATGTTGTTCTCGGTTGCCCGTACTTTTGGTTTCCGCCGCCGCCGCCGACCGACCCGGATGATCCAGTTGCCGCCGTACGGGCTGAAATAACCCTAAAGCGAGGTCGCGGCTCTGGACGCTTGGTCATACAAGCCGGACAGGGCCCGCAATACGCTGGCCAGTTCGCCGATCTTTTCATTCGGCGGGGCCGACACGCCGAATGACTTGACCAGACAGGCGTCCCGGATCTTGCGATATTCCTGGCAGGCTTTTTGCCCGGTAGCGGTCGTCGAAAACAGCTTTTCCTTGCCGTTTTTCCGTCCGGCAATCATCTCAAGCCGAGCCAGCTTTTTCAGGGCATAGGTGACCGTGTGGGAATCCTCTACATTCAGCACCAGGCAGATATCGGCCAACCGCTTTTCCCGGTCCCGGTGGTAGACGGTATGTAATACCATAACGTCCAGGGCGCTGAGGTCGGCAAAACCGGCGGCTGCCATACAGCGAACGATCCAGCGCTCGAAGGCATTGTTGGCAATATACAGGCCGAATTCAAACTCGCTCAGTTCAACGGCTCCCGGTGCCACCAGGTGAGCGGATGAGACGATCGGGCCAACGCTTGCCTCGGGCGATGTTTCAGAGCCATCCGACATGTTCTAATCCTCTTGCTATCAACAATACGAGCCGCGCATCCGCCATTTACATGTGATCCGGCAGGAACGTGACGATTTGCGGAAACGCGATGATCGCCGCCAGCGCAACAAACATCAGGCTGAAAAACGGCAGCGCGGCATGGGCAACTGTCAGGATGTTTCGCCCGGTCAACCCCTGCAGGACAAACAGATTAAACCCCACCGGCGGGGTGATCTGTGACATCTCGACGACAATGACAATATATATGCCGAACCATAGCGGATCGATTCCAGCCTGTTCGACCAGCGGCATAATCACCGAGGTTGTCAGCACAACCACGGATATTCCATCCAGAAAACACCCGAGAATCACAAAAAAGACCGTTAGCGCTGCCAACAGGGCATATTTCGACAAGCCAAGCGAGCCGATCCAGACGGCCAGCAATTTGGGAATACCGGTGAACCCCATGGCGACCGTGAGAAACGCCGCTCCCGCCAGGATGAATGCGATCATACAGGATGTCCGGGTCGCACCGAGCAAACCATCCAGAAATGACTTCCTGTTCAGCGAACCGGTATACCAGGACAGCACCATTGCCAACAAAACGCCGACCGCTGCCGCGTCCGTCGGGGAGGCAATCCCCATATAAATGGACCCGATCACGCCAACGATCAGCAGGATAACAGGGATCAGGCGTCGCGATTTATGCAGTTTTTCAGAAAACGGGATATCGGCGCTTTCGGTCGGCAGCTTGTCGCGGTTCAACAGCGACCAGATAACCACAAACCCGACAAACAGGCAGACCAGCAGGATACCGGGAAGAATTCCGGCAATAAATAGACGCGCAATCGACAGTTCTGTGGCAACGCCATAGACAATCAGGATGATGGACGGCGGTATCAGCAGACCGAGGGTCGCGGACCCGGCCAGTGTACCGATCATCATCCGTTCCGGGTACCCACGTTTGGACAATTCGGGGATCGACAGCTTGCCGATGGTGGCAGCCGTGGCGGCGGACGATCCCGAAACCGCAGCAAAAATACCACAACCAAATATGTTGACGTGCAACAGACCGCCCGGCAGACGGCGCATCCACGGTGACAACCCGGTGAACATGTCTTCCGATAAACGTGAACGGAACAGCACCTCGCCCATCCAGATGAACAACGGCAATGCCGCCAGGGCCCACGAGTTGCTGGCCCCCCAGACGGTGGTCGCAAGGACGTCACCCAGCGGCGCATCCGAGAACAAAGCCATTCCCGTCATCCCGACGGCCAACAGGGAAAAGGCCACCCATACGCCGGATCCAAGCAGGACAAACAGCACCACCAGCAGAAATAGCGTCAATGATATTTCGGACATTATTGCGGCGCTCCGTCGCGGTCATGTGCCGTATCTGCATCTGCCCCCGTCCCCCCCTTGCCATCTCCGGCAAGCAGGTTTTCCCCCTTGTCGATGTAGGACGGCAACCGTCCCGAAACGAGGCAGACAAATTCATCCACCAACGCAATCGACAGGACAATCAGGCCAAGCAGCATTCCCGATTGCGGAATCCAGATCGGCACCGCAATCATACCCGGCGACAGATCGTCGTAGACCCAGGATTCGTGCGTCAATAGTGCCGTATACCAGGCGAAATAGATCGAGATGACCATTGCCAGTCCGACGCTCCAGATTTCCAGCACGCGGCGGACAGCGGCAGGCAGGCTCTGGATAACCAGGCTGATACGTATGTGCCCGCCTTCCCTCAACGTATGGGCCAGCGCCAGAAAGGAGGCGGAAGCCAGGAAAAAACCGGTAAAATCGGCGTAGGATGGTATCGTCAGACCGATCGCGCCGCCAAAAAACGCTCCGGCGATCTTGTCAATCAGATTCAGGCCAACCTGCGCGATGACCACGGCGCATATCGCAAAAATAAATAGTGCCGCACCCCAGCCGCTCAGGATATACAACCTGTCGAGATGTCGTCGCATCCGATTTTCCGGTCAAAAAAATAATGGTGGAAACGGTCGGCGACGTGCGTACCAAAGCCGCACGCCGCCGACGGATGACTCAGTTACCGTAGGCCTTGAGGAGCTGTTCGCCCTCTGTACCGGCGGCTTTTTTCCAGTCAGACATCATTCTAGCACCGATTTTCTTCAATCCGGCCATCAGTTCCGGCGATGGTGTAACAACCGTCATGCCGTTGTCCTTCAAAATCTGGACTTTGGTCGTGTTTTCGTCCTGGCTCATTTTCCAGCCTCTGGTTTCCGCCTTGGCAGCCGCCGCCAGCACCGCAGCCTGGACGTCCTTGTCGAGTTTGCGGAATGCCCGCTTGTTGACAACCACAATATTCTTCGGAACCCATGCCTGGATATCGGTATAATAGGAAACATAATCCCAGGCTTTCGAATTGGCTCCGGTGGATGGCGACGTGATCATTGCTTCAACCCGCCCGGTCGCAAATGCCTGTGGAATATCGGGCACCTCGACCTGGGTCGGTGCCGCACCGGCGAGATTGGCAAACGTTTCAAGGGTCGAATTGTAAGTACGGAATTTCAATCCCTTCAACTGGTCAACCGACGTGATTTCGTTTTTGGTGTACAACCCCTGTGGCGGCCAGGGCACTGCAAACAGGGGCATCAATCCCTGTTTGGCGAGAAGTTTCGTGATGACCGGTTTTTGAGCATCCCAAAGCCGTTTGGCATCCGCATAATTGGTTGCCAGAAAGGGTTGCGAATCGATCCCGAACGCCGGGTTGTCATTGTTCAGCAGCGACAGGAAAAACTCACCGATGGGCACCTGACCGCCACGTACGGCCTTGCTGATTTCCGGATGTTTGAATAACGAACCGGCGGAATGAATCTTGATGGTCAGTTTGCCGCCGGTGGCGCTTTCCACGTCCTTTGCAAAATCCATGATGTTAATCGTATGAAAGGTCTTGTCCGAATATGGCGTGGGCATGTCCCACGTCGTTGCATTTGCCGTTCCCGCAAACGCCATGCCCGCCGAAAACAGCCCGGCGATCATTGCTCTCGAATCGATACGCATGATAGTTCTCCCGTTAAGACAGTTTTTATAATATCAAAATTAACAACACTTCATTGACATTATGTCAATAAATTACTATCGATTTATCTGTTGTCCTACCGATTACAGTGAGAATACAACCATGTGCGTGTGATATGCTCGGCCAGGTCAATGAGACTACTTTGATCCTGTTATCGATCATCCGCAAAAGAATAATCGGGATTTCCACCACCGCAACATACATGAGATTTGCACGAACCGGACGAACGAACTGATACAACCGCCGACTATTGACCCTGAATGAGCTGATCCGAGGAACGCTCCATGCCGAAAACCGACACACGAGAAAAATGGCAAATCTGGATTGACCGGGGCGGGACGTTTACCGACCTGATTGCGCGCAAACCCGATGGCACACTGACAACTCATAAGCTGTTGTCGGAAAATCCGGAACAATACCAGGACGCGGCCCTGCAAGGCATTCGCAACCTGATGGGTATCGGCAAATCCGGGGACATCCCGGACGACCGAATTGATGTTGTCAAAATGGGAACGACGGTTGCCACCAATGCGCTACTGGAACGCAAGGGCGATCGCACGGTATTGGTGACCACAAAAGGTTTTCGTGATTCACTTCGAATTGGCTACCAGAACCGGCCCGATCTGTTCGCCCGCCATATTGTGCTGCCGGAAATGCTGTATGAAAGTGTGATCGAGGTTGATGAACGGGTATTGGCCGACGGCACCGTGACGTCGCCACTGCGACCCGATGCCGTCAGATCCGACCTGCAACATGCCTACGATCAGGGTATCCGGTCGGTTGCCATCGTCTTTATGCATGGTTACCGCTATACTGCCCACGAGCAACAGGTCGGAAATCTGGCCCGCGACGTCGGCTTTACCCAGATCTCCATCTCCCATCAGGTCAGCCCCTTGATGAAAATCGTATCGCGTGGTGACACTACGGTGGTGGATGCCTACCTGTCGCCGATTCTGCGGCGCTACGTCGACCGGGTTGCCGCCGATCTCACGACCGACGGCCAGGGTGCCCGCCTGCAATTCATGCAATCCAACGGCGGCCTCACAGATGCCCAGTTGTTTCAGGGAAAGGACAGCATTCTTTCCGGACCGGCGGGCGGCGTGGTTGGCATGGTACAGACAGCAAAAATGGCCGGATTCAATCAGCTGATCGGGTTCGACATGGGTGGTACATCGACCGATGTTTCCCATTACGATGGTCAGTACGAACGGGCCTTCGAAACCATGGTCGCCGGCGTCCGGATGCGGGCTCCGATGATGCACATCCACACCGTCGCGGCGGGCGGCGGCTCGATCCTGCATTTCGACGGATCGCGGTTCCGTGTTGGCCCCGATTCTGCCGGCGCCAACCCCGGACCGGCCTGTTATCGCCGCGGCGGGCCGCTGGCCGTCACCGATTGCAATGTCATGCTCGGCAAGATTCAGCCGGATCATTTCCCCAGTGTCTTTGGCCCCGATGCCGACCAGCCACTCGATGGTGACATCGTTCGCCGGAAATTCTCCGCGCTGGCGGACGAGATCGCGGCGGCGACGGGCAATTCCCGGCAAACGCCGGAAGAAGTTGCCGAGGGATTCTTGCGGATCGCCATCGAGAACATGGCCAATGCCATCAAGAAAATTTCCGTCCAGCGCGGCTACGACGTTACCGAATATACGCTCAATTCATTTGGGGGTGCCGGAGGGCAGCACGCTTGTCTGGTGGCCGACTCACTGGGCATGAAACGGGTATTTCTGCACCCGTTCGCCGGTGTTTTGTCGGCTTACGGTATGGGGCTGGCGGACGTCCGCGCGCTGCGTGAAAAACAGGTTGAACTGCCGCTCGATGCCGACATCCCGTCGGTCCTGCGGGCGGCGTTCGCGCAACTGGGAGAGGAAGCCCGCACAGAAGTCCTCGAACAGGGGGTACAGCCGGACAAGATCGACATGCTGGAAAAAGTCCATGTCCGTTATGAAGGGACTGATAGCGCCATCCTGGTGGACCACCGAACACCCGACGCCATGCGACTGGAATTCGAAACGACCCACAAACAACGGTTCGGGTTCGTTGCGCCGGAGCGCGGCCTGGTGGTCGAGGCCGTCTCGGTTGAAGCGATCGGCGGCACCGAACAGGTCGAGGATCCGGAAATATGCGCCACTGACGCGGCGACACCGGCGTTACCTCTGGCCCATGCCGACATCTATACCGACAGGAAATTCCGGCCAACGCCGCTATATGACCGTACCGCACTACTACCCGGTCAGAAGGTGGACGGACCCGCGATTATCATTGAAGCAACCTCGACCACCGTGATCGAACCCGGCTGGCAGGCTGAACTGACATCGCGTGGACATCTGATCCTCAACCGCGTCACCGCCCGCCCGAAACGCGAAGCCATCGGCACCCATGCCGACCCGGTCATGCTGGAAGTTTTCAACAACCTGTTCATGTCAATCGCCGAACAGATGGGGGCAACGCTGGCCAATACATCCTATTCCGTAAACATCAAGGAACGACTGGACTTTTCCTGTGCAATCTTTGACCCGGTTGGCAACCTGGTTGCAAATGCACCTCATATGCCCGTGCATCTTGGGTCAATGGGGGAGTCCATCAAGACCGTGATCCGTGAAAATGCAGACACCATCAAACCAGGTAACGTCTATGCCCTGAACGCTCCCTATAATGGTGGCACTCACCTGCCGGACGTGACCGTCATTACACCGGTGTTTGACGACGCCGGGACCGACATCCTGTTTTATGTCGGATCCCGTGGCCATCACGCCGATATTGGCGGTCGGACCCCCGGATCTTCGCCGCCCGACAGCAAGACCATTCACGAAGAAGGGGTCCTGATCGACAATTTCCTGATGGTCGAGGAAGGCGTGTTGCGCGAGAAGGAAACCCTTGCGCTGCTCCGGTCCGGTCCGTATCCGTGCCGTAATCCAACTCAGAACATGGCCGATCTGGGGGCTCAGGTTGCCGCCAACGAAACTGGCGTCAATGAAGTGCGCAAAATGCTCACGCATTTCGGACTGGATGTGGTGCAGGCCTACATGACCCACGTGCAGGACAACGCTGAAGAATCGGTTCGCCGGGTGATTGATGTTCTGAAAGATGGTGAATTCACCTATTCGATGGACAACGGCTCGCGCATCCAGGTGAAGATGTCCGTTGACCGGGAACGCCGCCGGGCAACCCTCGACTTCACCGGAACTTCGCCGCAAAATCCGGGCAACTACAACGCCCCGACGGCCGTTTGCAAGGCGGCCGTGCTGTATGTCTTCCGGACTCTGGTTGGTGATGAAATTCCTCTCAACGAAGGCTGCCTGAAACCGATCGACATCATCATTCCGGAACATTCAATGATCAGTCCGCAATATCCGGCAGCGGTCATTTCGGGCAATACAGAAGTCTCCCAGTGTATCACCGACACCCTTTATGGTGCTCTTGGCATTCTCGCCTCATCGCAGGGCACCATGAACAACTTCGTTTACGGTAATGACCGGTATCAGAATTACGAGACGATCTGCGGCGGCACGGGGGCGGGACCGGACCATGACGGAACCGACGCGGTCCACTGTCATATGACCAACACTCGGATGACCGATCCGGAAATTCTGGAATGGCGTTTTCCGGTTTGCCTCGAGGAATTCAGCATTCGCCCCGATTCCGGTGGCAAGGGCCGGTTCCGGGGCGGCAATGGCACCATCCGACGCATGCGATTTCTGGAAGGCATGACGGCCACGACGCTGTCATCGCATCGCGATACCGACCCCTACGGCCTGGAGGGCGGCGGCCCCGGCGCCCGCGGAATCAACCGGGTTATACGCAAGGATGGAACCATCCAGCAGATGCAAGGGAATGATGAAACCGAGATGTCGGCAGGTGACATATTTATCATCGAAACACCGGGCGGCGGCGGTTTCGGCTCCCTTTGAACGGCCAGAGCCGCCTGCCGGGACTCTCCATCAACCACCATATCTGGTGGTTGATGGACCCGAATTTGCCACTTATTTAGTCCCTTGACCGATAAAAAACACCATCGCCTTACACTAACTATTTGATATTATTGAATTTCCTGAAATAACGGATGTTTGACCGCCAATTTTGAACGGACTAAAATAGGTGATTCGAAGGTGCAGGTCGCATCTTCAGGATCCGGAGGGGACTGATTTGCCGCGTTGGTGGCCCGTTATCACGATTGCCGGCACCGTCGTCTGGACAGCATCGGCATTGGGGGCCGTTCTGGAAGAAGAACTGGCGGGACTGTTGCTCGACAATCCGCAAATTCGTTCTGTCGCCAAAACACTGGAAGCCCAGCGGCAGGCCATCGGGGTGGCGGCTTCCGGGTATTACCCTACCGTCTCAACCACCACCGAAACGGCGCAGGAAGTTATTAACAGTCCGGCGCAGCGGAATACCGATGGCAAACCTTCGAGCCGGACTGCCTATACCAATAACATCACAGTCACGCAAAACCTGTTCAACGGATTCCAGACCACGTCACAGGTCAGAACTGCGCGTCTGAACAAGGAAATCGCCCGGATTGCAGAAGACAATACCCGCCAGAGCGTCACCTTCCAGGGCATCAATGCCTATGCCAATGTGTTGCGACAGAAACGCCTGATTGAGTTGTCACGCGAAAACGAAGCCACCATCCAGCGCCAGCTCAACCTGGAGGACGAGCGGGTTCAGCGCGGCTCCGGTGTGGCGATCGACGTGCTGCAGGCGAAATCACGGTTGCAGGTCGCCAAGGAACGGCGGGTAACGTTCGAAGGGGCGATGATTGATGCGATTACACGGTTTACCCAGATATTCGGCCACCCGCCGGACATCGAGACCATGATCGACCCGACACCGCCGGTTGACCTGATCCCCAGCACGCTTGAACACGCCATCGAAATTGGACTGGAAGAAAATCCGTCACTGGAAAGCGCCGGGACGACGGTGGAAATCGCCCGTGAACGGCAACGTGCCATCAAGGGGCAGTTTTATCCGTCCCTCGATATGGAAGGCCAGATGAACTATGAGAAACACGCCAATACGGTGATCGGCACCCGCCGCGACTATTCTGTGAAGTTGCGCGCCACCTGGAATATGTTTACCGGTTTATCAACACCGGCCTCTCTGTCGCAGGCGAAATTCCAGCATCGCGCCAGCCAGGATGAACGCGATCAGATCCGGCGGCGGGTCATTGAACAGACCAGACTGTCCTGGCAGGCCCTGCTGACCGCCAAACAGCGCCTGGATCTACTGGAAAATGCCGTCAACATTGCATCCGAGGTGTTTGCGTCGCGCAAGAAACTGCGGGAGGCCGGGAAAGAAACGGTGATAAATGTTCTGGATGCGGAAAACGAAGTGAATTCGTCACAAATCAATTATACGTCAGCATCCTATGACGAACGGATTGCCGTCTATCAATTGTTGCTGGCGGTCGGCAGACTGACACCCGGCTACCTCAGGCTGAGGCCGTCCTGACCCCTGATACGGGCAGCGAATGTTACAAAACAGTTCAGAGGTGCGCCCCTTACGCCATCATGGCCGAAGCCGCCCGATCAGACAGGGTGGCAAATGCCGCCGCCAGATTGCCGGACATCTTTTCACCGGCCTCTGTCATCAACATCGGCAGCGTCGACTGGCAGAAAAAATCGCGAACATAGACCTGACCGACCCTCGCGCTTTCCAGCACCAGATTATTGTCGCAGCGCCGGAAGCGCGCCTGATGGAAAGATATGTCCGCTGGCAGGTCAACAATGTCACTTCTGCTATGGCGGAAATAGACCTGTGGTTCGATTTGGCGTTCCATAATCTTCCTTTCGTTCGACTTGTTTTTACTCTGTCGTCTGCTGTTAACGTCACCAGTAGTAGCTGCGGTGAATTAACGGGTGATAAGTACCGCGTGAATGTGATATGAATTGGTGTAACAAATTTGAATGAAATCACCGCCCCGATGCCGTCTGCGTGATCGGGCCAGGAAAACGGATGGGTGAATGAAACAGCGACTTTTGATCGTCGAAGATGACGAAATGGTTCAATCCCTTCTCGCCGCCTATTTGCAGCGTGAGGGATTCCAGACCAGCCTGGCTTCCACCGGCAAGGAGATGCTGGCCTGTGCCGATACGGAAAAGCTGGACCTGATCTTGCTCGACCTTGGTTTGCCAGATGAAGACGGCCTGACGCTGGCACGGCAAATTCGTGCCCGGTCCAATCTGCCGATCATCGTCCTGACGGCGCGACTCGGGAAAAGCGACCGTCTGGCAGCGCTTGAAGTCGGCGCAGATGATTACATGACCAAACCCTTCGATCCTGAAGAACTGATCCTGAGAATCCGGAATCTGCTGGGGCGAACGGCAACGGCGGAAGGGAAAAGTGAAAGCGCCCCCCGGCCGGAAGTCTTCCGGTTTTCCGGCTGGCGCATGGATTTGGCAGCCCACTCCCTGACCAACCCCGACGGCCAACAAATTCCGTTTACCCGGGCAGAATTCAATCTGATGGCAGCGCTCGCCAAAGCACCCAATCGTGTCCTCAGCCGCGCCTATCTGCTGGATGCGGTCAGTCAGGATGCGGATTCACCGACCGATCGCCTGATTGACGTGCTGATCAGCCGGATCCGGAAGAAAATCGAGGTAAACCCGCGTCAACCACAGGTTATAACAACCGTATTGGGATGTGGATATAAATTCAACGCGGACCCCTCCTGACCGGATAAAAAAACCGGGAACCCGAGTTGCCCCCGGTTCCCGGTTAAGTTGTACATGGCGGGACTGCTAACCGACATGTACGAATTTTTAACAAAAGAAAATCAACGGGCCGAGAGTAAAATAATCACACCCGGCAGACTAACCGCCCCTGACCCAATATGTACCAACAACTGAATACGATTATATTATACCCTTATGCAAACAGAATAAGCGTTAATTCACAATAATGTGAACTGACAAATACATCATATTTTTCAACATATTCCAGAGGAAGTCATGCTAAATATTCTCGGACGTGCCAATTCCATCAATGTCCAGAAGGTCATGTGGTGTGCAGCAGAACTGACCCTTGAAGTCGAACGGGCCGATGTCGGCGGAGCGTTTGGCGGAAATAGCACGGCGGAATATCTAGCCCAAAACCCGAACGGCAAGGTGCCAACGCTCGTTGAAGGCGATTTTGTTTTGTGGGAATCAAATGCCATTGTCAGATATCTGTGTGAACAATATGGGGACATCCCCTGGTTCCCCGACACCACCCGCAACCGCGGGTTGGCCAATCAGTGGATGGACTGGTATCTGACCGGTCTGCACCCCTTCATGACAATAATATTCTGGCAATTGATCCGAACCGCGGCGAAAGACCAGGACATGCTGGCCGTTCGGTCGGCAACCGAAGAAGCAGCCAGATACTGGCAGATGCTGGACTCGCATCTGGCTAATCGCGACTACATTCTGGGGCCGGAACCGAGCATGGCCGACATCCCGCTCGGATGTGCCGCCTACAGATGGCATCGGATGGACGTCAATCGTCCGGATTTACCAAATCTCAAACGTTGGTGGGACCGCCTGGCGGCCCGTCCCGCCTACCAGGCCCATGTCATGTTACCGTTGACCTGAACCGGTTATTTCTTACGCCGGTCGGGCACGGTGCCCGATTGGATCAGGTCTTCGATTTCGGCTGCGTCATACCCCAGTTCATGCAAAACCTTGCGGTTTTCCGTACCAAAGGGTTGCGGCGGTGTTCGCATACTGGCTGGTGTCCGGCCCAATTTTACCGGCGCACCGAGACCGCGATACTCTCCGTCCTCGAAAATCATCTGGCGGTGCCGGGTATGTGGATGTTCCATTACCTGCTCAATGTTCAGGGCCGGACCGGACGGAACCCCGCCTTCCAGAAATTTCCGATTCAGTTCGACACCGTCGTGTTCCGACAATAGTGCCGTCAGAATCCGGGTCAGTTCCTGACGATTGTCATTGCGCACGCCGTTGCTCGCAAAGCGGGGATCTTCTGCCAGTTCCGGCTGCCCCAGTATGGTCATTGCCTTGCGAAACTGGCCATTGTTGCCAATCGCCAGAAAGATCGGTTGCGTCGCGGTTTCAAACAGGTCATAGGGCACCACATTGGGATGTGCGTTACCGGTCCGTTTCGGAATCTTTCCGTTCATGAACCAGTTGGATGCGTGTGGGAACAACAGGCTGACTCCGGTATCAAACAACGATACATCGACCTGCTGCCCCATGCCCGATCGTTCCCTTTCATATAACGACATGCAGATACCAATGACCGCGTTCAGTCCGGTCCCCAGATCAATAATCGGAATACCGACCCGGGTTGGGCCGGACTGCTCGGTACCATTGACACTGAACAGACCCGTCGTTGCCTGAACGGCTGCGTCATATCCGGGGTACCCGCCAAGCGGTCCATCGATGCCAAATCCGGTGATCCGGCAATGGATCAGTCTGGGATACCGCTCGCGCAGGACATCATCATACCCCAGACCCCATTTTTCCATGGTTCCGGCCTTGAAATTTTCAACAACCACGTCCGCCTCTTCCAGCAACCGGAACAACACTTCCCGCCCCCGGTCAGTCCGCAGGTCAAGTGCGACGCAGCGCTTGTTGCGATTGATGCCCATAAAGTAGGAACTGGCGATATTTTCACCATTATCATCAGTCAGGAATGGGGGGCCCCATTCGCGCGTCTCGTCGCCTGCGGGTGGTTCGACCTTGATTACATCCGCGCCGTGGTCGGCCAGAATCTGGGTGCACGACGGCCCTCCCAGAACGCGGCTCAGGTCGATGACTTTCACATCCGCAAGGGCACCACACTTTTCATTCATTTTTATGACCTCTGATTAAATCGCCGGCCGACCAGGGCCGACGCGATGTTTATTTTCTGGATATCAATGGTGCCGCCGGCAATCCCCCATCCCCAGGCGTCCCGCATACGGCGTTCCATTGGATATTCCCTGGAATAACCGTATCCACCCATCAGTTGCAGGGCAGTTCCGGTGACCTCCCGCGCAATCTCGTTGGTAAAGCATTTGGCGGTACTGGATTCCTGAATGCTCGGCAACCCGTGTTGTGAATTGACCGCCGCCCGGTGAATCAGCAATCGGGCGGCATCGACCCGAATAGCCATTTCCGCCAGTTTCAGTTGCACGGCCTGAAATTCAACGATGGGTTTGCCAAACTGTTCACGCTGCTGGACATAATCAAGTACGTCATCCAGCGCGCCAGCCGCTTGGCCCAGCGCCATCGTCGCGTTGCCACATCGTTCCAGATCAAACGCCTCCATCAATTTGGCAAAACCGCCCGCTGGCACAATCAGATTATCGAGCGGCACCTCGACATTATCCAAAAAAATATCGGCGGACGGTATGCCCCGAAACCCCATCAGGGATTCCTGTTCACCGAACGATACTCCGGCTGTCCCTTTCTCGACCAGCACCGCGCCAATCCCTCTGGCACCCGGTACATCGGACATTCGACAATACACAACGTAGGCATCGGAATGACCGCCACCGGAACACCAGCGCTTGTTGCCATTGATAACAATTTTATCCGCGTGCATGTCAGCCCGGGTCCTGAGGTCTGTCAGCGCGGTACCGGCACCGGGTTCCGACATGGCAACAGCAACAATCATTTCACCGGCACACACCTTCGGAATAATTCGCTGTTTCAAGGTTTCAGAAGCAAAGTGCTCAATTGCCCGCACCGGGCCAACCGAAGATTCAAAGATCGGAAAGGCAACTGCCGACGAGACCTTTGCGAATTCTTCCAGAACCAGCAACGCCTCCAGATTACCCAGCCCCATGCCACCATAGGATTCCGGCACGTTGATGCCGAGAAATCCCATCTCCGCATATCGGTGAAGCCAATCGCGTGAAAGTGGTGTTCCCGATTTTTCCACCTCATCGGCAACCGTCACCATCTGTTCCTGTGCAAACCGCCGGGCGGCGGTTGCCAGTTCCCGCTGGTCCTCCGAAAGTTGAAAATCCATAACTGTTCGTTCCTCAATCCTGAAAGAAGATAAATCCGCGCCAATCGGCATTGCGCTCATACAACAAAAGTGCCCGAAATCAGTTTTGCATGCCCCTCCGGTCCGGCACTGTCGAGACCATCGCGGTGGAAATCAGAATGATGCCCGCCAGAATGTAAAAAACAACCGGCAACCCCCAGGCGTCGGCGATCAGTCCGCCACCAACCGGCACCAGTGCCGACAGTCCGGATTGCGTTCCAAACAGCAGACTTGTCGCGCTGCCGCCGTGTGTTCTGGGGGTCATGTCCATCAACCAGCTATGGATTACCGGACGCACGGCGAACAGGGCAAAACCGAGAATCCCGATCACAACAATAAACGTGGCAGAATTCGGAACCAGTGCGGCAACGGCGGTCGCCAGCGTGGTACAGATCATGCCTATCAGGACGACCGGGCGACGGCCGATTTTATCGGATGCAGTTCCGGCAATCGGACCGGCAACCATGCCTGCCAGCTGCATGACCGACAGCCCGATACCGGCCAGCACGGGACCCGCCTGCAGTTGATTGACAAGAAACATTGGCGCGAACACCATTATCCCGTTCTGGGTCATGGAGCGAAAGCCGGCCATCAGGCACAGCCCCAACACGGCGCGGTTACCGATCATTTCCAGCAGGCCACTCTTGTAGTCTTTGACGCTCATGCCGGAATTGCCTTGCACCCGCTCGGCTTTGTCACCGGCAGACAGTGCCACCAGAATCCACAACGCAATGGCAAACACAGGCAACGCATTGACGATGATCACGTCCGCCCATCCCAGCCACACCAGCAGCGCGCCAACAGCAACCGGCGCGATGGTATCGCCAAAGTTGGCGCCCAAGGCATGTATGGACAACGCATATCCCCGGTTTTCCGGAAATTTCCGGGACAGGTAGGATATCGCCGCCGGATGCCACAGATTGTTGGTGATGCCAATAATGATGATCGCTGCGACAAGACCGGCAAGTCCGGAGGCAAATCCCGCTCCGGCCATGGCGGTGGCCCCGATCAGCAATGCCAGGACCTGCATCAGGACCCGCCGGCCGGTCACATCAACGACACCGCCGCTGCCCAGATTGGCGGCAAATGCGGATATGTGAAACACCGTGATCAGCCCGCCAGCTTCCGCATAGGACAGGCCGAGGTCTTTCGCGATGAAAGGGAGCAGCACCAGCACCGACCCGATAATCCAGTGCGTCCCGCTGTGCCCCAGCGCGACCAGGAACGCCGCCCCCTGCCCTTTCCATTCGACCCCCGTCAGCCGGGCGATTGCTGCAATCACAACTGTTCCCCTGAAATGCCGGTCAAATCTACAAGGCGTTTGCGGTCGCAGCAAGAGCCCTTGGACGCCGGTCGATGCGGCATACCCGACCGTCATTTGCCATTGCCACCGTCAGTCGGACCAGCGACAATGTGAAACGTTTTTAAATCCGGGGAGCAAGCTTGATGGAAGGTGTGACCGATCAGTTGATCGTAACGAGGGAGAATGGCGTCGGCACCATTCTGTTTAACAATCAGGAGCGCCGCAACGCCTTGACCTTTGAAATGTGGCAGGGGCTGCCGGTTGTGCTGCAAGATTTCATGCGCGATCCGGCCGTTCGGGTGATCGTTCTGGCGGGTGCCGGCGGCAAGGCGTTCTGTGCCGGGGCGGACATATCGCAGTTCGAAAAAAACCGGTCGTCGGAAGACTCGGTTGCTATCTACAACGCCGCGGTTTCGACCGCTTCAGATGCACTGGCCAATTCCGCAAAACCGACCATCGCCAAAGTCGAGGGGTTTTGCATCGGTGGCGGGCTGGGCATTGCGCTATGCTGTGACCTGCGCATCGCCAATGACTTGTCCAGCTTTGCCGTGCCCGCCGCCAAGCTCGGCCTTGGCTACCGGGCGGACGGACTGAAACGACTGGTCGATGTGGTTGGCCCGTCTACCGCCAAGGAAATATTTTATACGGCCCGCCAGTTCACCGGTCAGGAAGCTCTCGCCATGGGTCTGATCAATCGCCTGATGCCGCGGTCCATGCTGACGGCTTACGTCGATGATTACGCCTCGACGATTGCTGCCAATGCACCGATGACCATTTTTGCCGCCAAAACCGTGATCGACGATCTGATCAAACCGGAATCGGCGCAAGACCCACAACTGTGCGACAAGGTCGTCGACGACTGTTTCGCCAGTCAGGATTACATTGAGGGACGCAAGGCTTTTATGGAAAAACGCAAACCCGATTTTCAAAACAGGTAACCCGAGGTGCCCCAGCCCCGACTCGGATTTATCGGTTTTGGCGAAGCCGCCAGTCTGATTGCTGGCGGGCTGGGGGACGCAGGCCTGCCTGGAATTCGGGCATATGATGTCTGCCTGGAAGATGCTGAACGTCGCGATCTGGTTATCTCACGGGCAAAAACCGCTGGTGTTGAGCTGGCAACCACCTCTGAAGACGTCTTCCGGTCGTGTGATCTGGTGTTTGCGGCGGTAACGTCAGCCGTCGCCCTGCCCGTTGCCAGACAGTCGGCACCTTACCTGCAAGATCATCATATCTACATTGACATCAATTCGGTCTCACCAGACGTCAAGAACCAGATTGCACAGGTTGTTGAAACCGGTGGCGCACAGTTTGTTGAAGCGTCCGTCATGGCGGCGGTGCCAAAATTCGGGCACAAAGTGCCAATGGTGCTATGCGGACCAGCCGCCGGGCAGGTTATTGATGCCTTGTCACCGTTCGGCATGGTGCTGGAAGATTTCGGCACCGAATTTGGTCGTGCGGCAGCTTTCAAGATGTTCCGGTCGATCATGATCAAGGGCATTGAAGCCCTGCTGCTCGAAACCGTGCTGGCGGCATCGGAATACGATATCGCGGACCGGGTTCTCGCCTCCGTTGAAGAAGGGTATCCCGGCATGGACTGGGCCGGTCTGGCGACCTATCTGATCGGTCGCACCGCCATCCACGGTGAACGTCGCGCCCACGAAATGGAAGAAGTCAGCGCCACCCTCCGGACACTGGGCATCGAACCGATCATGGCCGAGGCCACCGCCCGTCGGATCGCCTGGGGAGGCCAGTTCGGGCTTCGGGAAACCTTTGACAATCAGGCGCCGGCCAGTTTTCACGACGTCGTCACCGCCATCCACCGGCACACCCACAAACAATAAGGCCTGAGCTGACCTGTCCGGACGACACCGGAAGCTGTTCGTGCTGCCAGCATGTTGATGGGTCAAATAAAAGATAAAATATATTTATCTATATGTAATTTTTTATTGCTATAGATAATAATTTTAACTATATGGTCACGAATGACGAACGAACGCATTACATCGCATGACATTGCCACCCGACTGATCGGATTTTATGACCGGGCATTTGGCGGCAAACCGAACGGACGATACCGGATTTCTCCGAAAAACCTGCGCCGGTTGATGCAGCGCCGGCGAATCACCGATGATGACAAGAAAGAACTGGCGAACGAAATGTTTGAACTGGGGTTTGTGTTCATTGACCTCGAATCGTTTTACGTGATTACCAGTGCCCGCACGTTCACCAATTATCGCCGTTTGTCCGACAGTCTGGTCGGGTAGCCCGGTTTCTGGTCATGATTAAAAAAGTAAAACCGAAAAAAAAGCGAATTGGATGGCGGGAATGGATTGCTTTTCCGGAACTGGGGATCGACCGCATCAAGGCGAAAATCGATACCGGTGCCCGAACCTCTTCGATCCACGCCTTCCGGGTCCGTAAATTCATTGACCAGAATGGTCCACAGGTTGAGTTTTTCCTGCATCCGGTACAACACCGCAGAAACCCGGAATTGCGCTGCATTGCCGATGTGATTGATGAACGGACGGTGAAAAGTTCCAACGGTTTTCGGGAAACCCGTTACGTTATTCTGACTCCCATGCGTCTTGGAAACGACGAATGGCCGGTTGAACTGACATTGTCAGACAGGGACCAGATGGGATTTCGCGTACTTGCCGGACGCGCCGCCATCCGGGGACGCTGTACCGTCGATCCGGGCTCATCGTTTTTGCTCGGGCGTTAACTTAATTGATGGAGAAGAAAATGAAACTCGCACTGATGTGTCGGAATGCCGACCTCTATTCCCACCGCCGAATTGTCGAAACAGCGGAACAGCGGGGTCATGAGATCGACGTGATCAATCACCTGCGCTGTTACGTGAACATCACGTCGCATCGTCCGCAGATTCATTTTCAGGGAAAAATCCTGCCAAAATATGACGCCGTTATTCCACGCATCGGTGCGTCTGTGACATTTTTCGGTACGGCTGTTTTGCGACAGTTTGAAATGATGGGCGTTTACCCTCTGAATGAATCGGTCGCCATCACCCGGTCGCGGGATAAACTGCGCAGCCTGCAACTGCTGTCACGCAAGGGAATCGGGCTGCCCATCACAGTATTTGCCCATCGCACCAGCAAGGCCGAGGAAATTCTCGACATCATCGGCGGTGCCCCGGTTGTCATCAAACTGCTGGAAGGAACGCAGGGGATCGGCGTCGTGCTCGGGGAAACCCACAATGCGGCTGCCAGTATCATTCAGGCCTTCGGCGGCGTTAAAACCAACATTCTCATCCAGGAATTTGTCAAGGAAGCCAATGGTGAGGATATCCGTTGCCTGGTGGTGGACGGCAAGGTTGTTGCCTCCATGAAACGGACCGGCAAGGAAGGGGATTTCCGTTCCAACCTGCATCAGGGCGGCACGGCCAAGGCGATCAAGATTACGCCGACCGAACGCCAGACCGCCGTTTCGGCAGCCAAGATAATGGGGCTGAACGTGTGTGGCGTTGACCTGTTGCGGTCGGCCCACGGTCCGGTGGTGATGGAGGTAAACTCGTCGCCCGGACTTGAAGGCGTTGAAAACGCCACCGGCATTGACGTCGCCGGCAAGATTATCGATTTCATCGAACGTCAGGCAAAACCCGGTAAGACCGGGACACGTGGTCGTGGTTAAAGCGAAACGGGAACCGTTTGTGCTGGGCGGCACGGAAGTCGTCGCCGGCACCCGGGCGACCATTGATCTGCCGCTCAGCCTGCTGTCCGACCATACCCCGATCACCCTGACCGTTCGGGTCATTCATGGGGCGCGACCGGGTCCGACACTGATCATCAACGGCGCCGTGCACGGCGATGAAGTCAACGGTGTGGAGATCATTCGCCGGGTCCTGCGGCACTCGGCGATCAAGGGCATGGCCGGTACCCTGATCGCGGTTCCGATTGTCAATGTATACGGTTTTTTGACCAATACCCGGTATCTGCCTGATCGCCGCGACCTCAACCGCAGTTTTCCGGGCTCTCCGACCGGGTCACTGGCCTCCCGCCTGGCCCATCTTTACATGACGGAAATCATCAGTCGCGGCACTCACGGAATCGACCTTCATACCGCCGCCATTCACCGATCGAATTTTCCACAAATTCGCTGTGACCTGTCGAACCCGGTCGTTCGGCAAATGGCTCTCACGTTCGGCGTACCGGTCGTGCTGAACGCGGCGCTCCGGGAGGGCTCCCTGCGTCAGGCCGCCATTAGCGCCGGAATTCCTTTCCTGGTTTATGAAGCCGGGGAAGCCCTGCGATTCGACGAGGTTTCCATCCGGGCCGGCGTGCACGGTATTATCCGGGTAATGGGTGACCTCGGCATGGTTCGCAAACGACGCCACGATAAATCTCCCGCCGATCCGGTGATCTCGCGCAGCAGTACCTGGGTGCGGGCGCCCGAAGGCGGTATCTTCCGGGCCCGTGCCAAACTGGGTGAACGGGTGTTTGCCGGGCGACAACTGGGTTTCATCGCCAGTCCGTTCGGTGACAGCGAGGTTACCATCGACTGCCCGACCGACGGTATTGTCATCGGGCGCAACAACCTGCCAAACGTCAATCAGGGCGACGGTATTTTCAACATCGCCCGGGTCGATGACCCGGAAGCGGTTGCCGATGCCATCGATATCTTCCAGGACGACTGGGAACAGAAATCCTGACAACCGAGCCCGTTTATATCGACACACGTCCTGCCGATTGGGCGAGGTTACCCACCGCCGCCATGATGCCACCCTCGCCATGCCGAACGCCCAACTGCCGGAACGCCGTCTCGATTGAACCAAGGGCTCCCAGAATCATCGGTTCACTACAATACCCCATATGTCCGATCCGGAAGGTCTTGCCGTTCAGCAGCCCGAGGCCGTGACCAATTGCCACGCCGAATTCGTCTCGCAGCAGATTCCGCAAGGCATCGATATCAATACTTTCATCGACCCGGATACTGGTGACACCATTGGCCGCCTGCCGGTCAACCTGCGCATTCATTTCCATTGTGCCGGCCTCGCCCCACTTGCGAACCGCTGCCCGCGTCGCATCAGCCAGCCGCTGGTGACGGGCGGCGGCTCCGTCCAGCGTCTCTTCCAGAATCATATCGATCGCTTCGCGTAATCCGCAGACCATGTTGACCGGACCGGTTCCACAATACCAGGAATAGTGAATGGCCCCCCGCCGGGTTCGCCAATCCCAGTAATTTCGCCCGGTCTGCGAGGTTTCTCCAACCCGGCGCGCCTTCGCGTTCGCTGCCGTGAAACTCATGCCCGGCGGCATCATGATCCCCTTCTGACAGGCAGCCACCGCAACATCGACGCCCCAGTCATCCATTCTGAACTCGGTTGTGATGAGAGAGGCAATGGTGTCCACCATCAGCAGGGCCGGGTGGCCCGCCGCATCGATCACCCGGCGGATTGCCGGAATATCACTGGTAATCGAACTGGCAGTATCAGTGTGCACAAGCAGCACCGCCCTGATTTTATGAGATGTATCCTGACGGAGTTTGTCTTCGACTTCAGCGGGGTCGATGGCGTTGCGCCAGTCATTTTCCAGATAGATACTGTTGACCCCGAAACTTTCCGCCATGCTGGACCAACCCAGCGAAAACTGGCCGGTGCCGGGAACCAGAACCGTATCACCGGCCGACAGGGTATTGGACAATGCCGCTTCCCACGCACCATGACCGTTGGCCGAATAGATAAAAACCTCGCCATCGGTACGGAACAGTTTTTTCAGGTCCTCATGAACCCCCAGTGACAGTTCCAGAAATTCCGGTCCGGCATATTCCAGCGCCGGGCGACTGATCGCCGACTGGATACGTTCCGGGATGTTGGTCGGCCCCGGGGTCATCAGAAAATTCCACCCTCGACGAACACTCATATAAGCCGCACTCCTTTATCAGATGGCAGACAATACGGCCGCGCCGAACTGTTCGGTTGTCCGTGTTCCGCCAAGGTCAGGAGTGTGGTTTAACGGCTCCGACAGGGCCGCGTCCACCGCTTTCTCATAGTGGTGCCCGGCGGCGCACAAATCGTCGCGTTGATGTTTGCGCCCCAGCCAGTCCAGCAGCATCGCCGTCGAGATCATCAACGCCGTCGGGTTGGCGATTCCCTTGCCCGCGATGTCCGGTGCAGACCCGTGCGCCGCCTGCGCAATACCATGTTGATCCCCGACGTTGATAGCCGCTCCCAACCCCAGCCCGCCGGACAATTCGGCGGCTTCGTCCGACAGGATATCACCGTACATGTTGGTGGTGACAAGTACATCGAAGTCGGCCGGTCGCCGGATCAGGTGCGCGGCGGCGGCGTCAACGATCAGATCATCAAGAATGACTCCCGGAAATTCCGCCCCGACCTGCCGGACACAGGACATGAACAGCCCCTCGGTCACCTTCAGCACATTTTCCTTGTGCACTGCCGTCACCTTGTTACGTCGTTTGCTGGCCAGTTCAAAGGCTGCGCGGGCAATCCGTAAACATCCCTTTCGTGTGATTTTCCGGATACTCAACGCAACATCTTCGGTCGGCATGAATTCACCCGATCCGAGGAACATGTTCCGGTCCGCATAAAACCCTTCGGTATTTTCCCGCATGAACACCAGATCCATGGACGGGACAATCGACGGAATACCGGGACGTGTCCGGCTCGGTCGGATATTGGCATAAAGGTCCAGCTCCTTGCGCAGGGTCGCCGACGGGCTGACCCCGCCGTCCTCTCGAGCCGGATATTTATAGGTGCCGACCGGGCCGAGAATGACCGCATCGCTGGCCCGACACTGAGCCAGCGTATCCCGCGAGAAAGTTGACCCTTCGCGGGCATGAGCAATAAAACCGATGTCCCGTCGGGTCAGAACCAGTCCCAGCGAAAACCGCTTGTTCAGGGCGACCAGCGCCGTTTCGTTGACCGTCGATATTTCGGGACCAATATCATCCCCCGGTAAAACCAGAATCTGCACGATTTGTAATTCCTGTTCTGTGTGTCTAGGTGGGAAAGGACTGGAAACGGGTGGTTCCGTCTCGCTCAAGCTGGGCCACCAGGTTAACCTCCCAGCTCAGGTACTGTTTCATGGCACCTTCGACGGTGTCTTGCAGGTCATAGGGCCGATACCATAGATCAACGGTCTGATCGGCCATGTTTGTAAATCCGGTCTCAATCGGCCGACCATCTGCCCGCCAGGCCGCTGTGCCACCGTCCAGTACCAGAACCTGAAAATCTGCCAGTTCGTCATCGGTTGCCGCTATTTGCGCCAATATTCCGTCTGGTGAGGTCAGTACCAATGTTCTGTCCCGTGGCAGGTGCCGCAGGTTTTCCGGCATCCGGGATCGGATCGCAAACCAGGCACCGGGAATATGGCCCTGATCCCGATAGACCAGGCTGGTTGCCAGATCAACTACGGCGACCTCTGCGGTGGACAGTTTTTGCGCCAGTTCAGCCGGCGTGATTGTGACCTTGCGGGTTGGATCATTGGCGAAAATTTCCGGCCGTGCCGGGCCGGTATGCAAATTAGCCTCGTCGCCCGTTCCACCTTCCAGGACAGCAACGTCCGGCCAGCCGAGTTGAAGCAGCCAGGACGCCGTCATGGTGGCTCGCACCCCGTCATCGTCTACCAGGACAAGCCGGGCACCCCGTACGCCGACATAGCGGTCAGTCGCCTGCACCAGTTGGCCGCCGGGCGCGGAAATACTGCCAGCCAGATGGCCGGCCTCAAATTCGTCAGAGGCACGTACGTCCAGCAGGTAGGTTGTGCGGTGATTTTCTGTGTTCCATTGCCGCAGGGTGTCGCGACTGATCGTCTGCACACCGAACCGCACGGCAACTGCATCCGCCCGTTGCCGCGCGACGGCGCGGGCGGGGGCACTGATTTCCGCATACTGTCGGGTTTGCCCGTGCTCCAGTTTAAGGCCGGCGAGATGCCATCCCATTGTGCCGTTTTCAAGGGCGATCACCCGGTTCGGTACACCGGCATTTATTAATGACTGGGCGCCAATAATGCTGCGGGTCCGACCGGCGCAATTGACGATAACAGTGGTTTCCGGGTCCGGTGCCAGATCTGCCAAACGGTAGGCCAGTTCGGCTCCAGGCACATTGATTCCGCCTGGAATATTCATGGTCTGGAATTCCGACATAGGGCGGCTGTCGAGGACGATCATGTTTTCCCCGTCGGCCATCATACGGGCAACCTCGTGCGCCGACACATGGGGCGTGCCCGATTTGTGTTCGACAAATTCGCCAAACGCCTTGCTCGGCACATTGACGCCGGAGAACAGCTCGAAACCGGCCCGTTCCCAGGCATCTACGCCGCCGTCAAGAACCCGGATATCCGTGTATCCGAACCGTCGCAACCGTTCGGTTCCAAGCCGGACAAGATTGCTGTCACCGTTCTTGTCACACAGGACGATGGGGACAGACCGGCGCGGAACCAGGGACCCGAACTGAAGTTCCAGCCGACTGAGGGCGATGTTGATCGCAAACAATAAATGACGATTGGCAAATTCGCCTTCCTCGCGCAGATCAATCAGCGCCAGTTCGGATCCTTCATCCAGGAGTAGGCGCAAAGCGCTGGCAGAAATATGATCGGACAATTGAATTGCTTTCCCGGTTTGGATTACATCGGTTTGATATTCTGGGATGCCGGGAATACCTGATAGGTGCCCGCCAGACGGTCGTACATGACGCGCTCATGCAACTGTTCAAGTGCCAGCCCATACATGTGCAGATGCAGGGTCGGACGGTCTCCGTCGACATGGATCGCGTGAATATCTTCGGGCATCAGCGTCACACCGTTGCCGTGACGAACGGTTTCCTCCCTCGTCACCTCGACCACACCGGTACCGGTCTCAGTGCCGTCATCGGTACGCCGGTAGAAAATGTTATGTTCGTCTCCATGTACACCGACGATCACCGCCCATGTGGTGTGATTGTGCGGCGCAACGCCCTTACCCGGCACGCCGATGGATGCATACAACGCAAATCGATGATCGTCATCCTCGCTCAGTCGGTAAATGGCACCGTTTCCGTCAGTCTTCGGGTCAACCGGAAATTCCTCCAGCGGAAACAACGCCCGGTCTGCCGCCAGCGCCAATAATTCCGTTTTAATGTCCAGCAATGCGTCGGGTGAGACGCCCTTGCCCTGCTCAATGCGCCGGATAGCATCGATTGTCGTACCGATACGCACGGCCCGTTCCGCCTGAATTCCCATATGTCCCCTCGCCCCTCAACCGTATCCTGCACGATTGTATACATTTTCGGGCATCCGGTCCAAGTTTCAAATGCGGTTGCTGACTGCGCCCGGTTGTCTGGCGGTGTCAGGTAACGACGGGCGGGATTGGCGGTTCGGATTCCCCATCAACAACAGCAGCGGCATACAGCACAGAACGATCACCGCCAGCAATCGGAAATCATTGCTGTAACCGATGATTGCTGCCTGCCGCGAGACTTCCTGATTGAGCGATGCAAGGCCCGCGATATCTGAAAGATTCCATCTGTCCGGCAGTATCAGATGACCCAGTGCGGGATTGAACGGTGATATGTATTCATTCAGGACGGCCCGGTTGGTCTGCGAATTGCGCACCAGAAAGCCGGCGACAAGGGCAATCCCGACACTGCGGCCGATATTGCCGGTCAGGGCGAAAAATGACGTGCCGGTATCGCGCTGCCCCGGGGACATTTGCGAAAAAGTGGCGATGCTCAGTGGCACAAAGAAAAACGCGAACCCGAACCCCTGCATCATTATCAGCGCAACCAGCGTTTCGCGGCTGGAGTCCGGCGTCAAAAAAGACATCAGCCACAGGGAGCTCAAACCGCACATCATGCCGAAGGCAATCATTTTGCGCGGATCAACCTTGCCGACCATCCGACCGGCGATGATTGATGCAACCATCGTCGCCAGACCGCGCGGTGCCAGTATAAGACCGGATTCCAGGATCGGGTAACCGCCGATCTTTTGCAGAAAGGGCGGGATCAGCACAAGGCTTCCAAACAACAGAATTCCGAACACAACACGAAGTCCCATACCGCAAACGAAGTTCCGGTTTCTCAGAATCGACGGATCGATAAAGGGTTTGTCAGAGGTTACGGAGTCGACCACAAAGACCCACAACAGGGCAACGGCACCACCGGCCAGCACAATAATCAGAGGCGAGGAAAACCAGTCCAGTCGCTCACCCCGGTCCAGCACAAACTGCAACGATGCCACCGCCAGAACCAGCGTCACATAACCAAGATAACTGAACGGTCGGCCCCGGACTTCTCCCGTTCCCGGCATCAGCACCCAGAGCAGGACAAATGCCAGTGATCCGATCGGCAGATTGAGGAAAAAAACAAACCGCCAATTGTACAGCTCGGTAATATAGCCGCCGAGCGTCGGCCCCAGTACAGGCCCGACCATAATGCCGACGCCCCACCAACTCATGGCAATCCCGTGATGGTCTTTTTTGTACAGACTGTACAATGACGATTGTGAATAGGGAACCAGCGCCGCTCCGAACATTCCCTGCAGAAATCGCATGATACAGATTTCCGTCAGGCTATCCGATTGCCCGGACAAAAAAGAAAATGCGGTAAACCCGAAAATCGCAAATAAAAATAAAGGCTTGCGACCAAATCGTCCCGCCAGGGCACCCCACAGCGGGGTGAGCAGCGCCACCGCAATCAGGTAGGATGTCAGGACCCAGGCAACCTGATCCTGCGCCGCCTGCAGTGTTCCCTGCATCTGGGTCAGAGCAACGCTCATAACGGCGCTGTCAAGGACCTGCATCATGGCCGGGATCACCAGCGTCAAAGTCATGACCGCCAGCCGGATGGAAGACATCGGAACCGCCGATTTCGGTGACGTCATCTCCGGCTTCTGACCCAGGCCACTGCTGACTGGGCGATCGGTGGCAACCGGCGTTCATGACCCGTATCAATCTCGATCATCGCACTCATACCGGCGCGCAATTGCGGCAATGCATCAACATTTTGCAGGTGCAGCCGGACTGGCAATCTCTGAACGACCTTGACCCAGTTTCCCGAGGCATTTTGCGGTGGCAGCAAGGCGAATTCGGCGCCGGTTGCCGGCGCAATCCCGTCGACAACCGCTTCAGCCCGAACATCAGGGTAGGCATCAAAACGAACGGTCGCCAACTGCCCTTGCCGAACATGGGTCAGATCGGTTTCCTTGATATTTGCCTGCAACCAGACTTTCTGGTCGCTGACCAGACTGAATACCGGACGCCCCACCTCGATATATTCCCCCACTTCCAGGTTGAAATTGGTTACTATACCGGCGGCGGGCGAACGAACCTCGGTCCGCTTCAGATCCAGCGCCACCAGATCCCGATTCGCCTGCGCCACGAGATAGCGTGGCTGTTGTTCCGGTGGTTTGTTCGGGTCGCCGCCAAGACTGGCCAGCACCTGCTGAATGTCCTGCCGGACACTGGCGACCCGGTCACGGGACGCCCGCAAACTGTTCTGGTATTCGTCAAGTCTGGATTGCGACACGATACCTCTGGATTGCAGTTTTTTCTGACGGTCGAACCGGGTTTGGTAAAATTCCACATCGCCGCGCGCCAGAGCCAGGTCCGCCAGCTTCTGCCGGTAGGACGCCCGAACGGCCAGTATATCCTGACGAACCGCATCGATCCGGGCATTCTCCTGCGCCAGCGACAGTCGCAACGGCTGATCATCCATCGTAAACAACAGCTGGTTTTTCTGCACCTTCCGGTTTTCCGCCACGTTGATAGCACCAACGCGACCGGAAATGTCGGCGCTGATGGCAATTTTTTCAGTTTTCACGTAGGCGTTTTCGGTGGTGACATACCGACCGCCGTGCAGATAAAAATACAGCCCGGCCAGACCAACGGCCAGCGGTCCGATCAACGCGGCCAGTATGATCAAAAACAACCGTTTACGGCGGCGCGGCCTGGCACCCTCAACGGTCACGGCGTCGCTCCAGCAGGTTTCCCTTGATCCTGAGCAGGGTGTCGATGAAGGCGTCGGCATCAGCGGGCGCGATTCCGGCCATGACTTCCTGTCGGATGGTCAGTGAAATTTGCCGCATGTGGGCCAGCACCGGCTTAACCTCCGCCTTCAGGAAAAGTCGCCATTTCCGCCGATCATCGGGGTCGGCACGCCGTTCGACCCAGCCTTTTTCGGCCAGTCGGTCAATATGCCGCGCCAGCGTCATATTTTCGATTTCCAGAATTTCCGCCAGCGCCGACTGATTGATCCCTTCACGACGGCGAAGCTGGGCCAGCACCCGCCACTGCGCCCGGGTCAGATCCAGTTCGCGAGCACGCGCGTCAAATTCGAGACGCATCAACCGTGAGGTATCGGCTAGCAGAAAGCCGAGACTGCGTTCGAGATGGTCGTCCGGATTTGACATAAGCTGCATTATAATAAGCAAGCTTACTAAATGCCAGAAACTTTGTTGGCCGGCCCGGTCCGACTTCCGGTCAGATTACCTTTGCCTGCCGAAGTTCCGCAATCCGGGCGGCATCATAACCCAGCGCGGTCAACAGGTCGTCGGTGTGTTGCCCGAGCCGAGGCGCCGGATTGGCGGGAGTCCGATCGCCGCCGCACCTGACCGGTGAATTAAGCATCCGGTAGGGACCATGCCCCTCCAGATCCAGCGTTTGCAAACGATCACTGTCGGTCACAAAGGGATTTTCAAGGGCCTCCCTGATATCATTGACCGGCGCTGCCGGCACCACGCCGGCGAACAGGCTCAGCCAATCCGTCGTGGTTTTCACCGACAAAGCCTGATCCAGCATCTGCTGGATCAGTTCACGATTGTCCGCCCGGTCAGGGAACCTGGCAAACCGTGGGTCGGTCGCCCAGTCTGTCCGGCCCAGCTTCTCACATAGCGCCGGCCAGAATTTCTCCTTGTTACACATTAGGTATATCCAGCCATCCTGTGTGGTATAGAGCTGACAGGGGCACAGAACCGGGTGACCGGAGCGGGCCACCCGTCCCTGCACATGGCCTTCGTTGAGATACCAGATGGCCGGGTAGGCGGCATTGGACAAGGCAATATCAAACAGGCTGATATCCATATCCCGCCCGACACCGGTCTTACGTGCGCCCAAAATTCCGGCCAGCACCGCATATGCCAGACCAAGGCCCGTCATCTGGTCAACCACGGACAGGCCAAACCGGGCCGGTGGGCCGTCAACTTCGCCAGTCAACGAAAAATACCCCGCTTCCGCCTGCATCAGGTAATCAAATCCCGGCCAGGCGGCGCGCGGCCCGGTGCGGCCGTAGGCCGACAGATGGGCGCAGACGATTTCAGGGTTAACCTGTTTCAGCGAGCCGTAAACCAGCCCCAGCTTGTCCGGCACATCGCCGCGCAGATTGGAGACCACCGCGTCCGCAGTTTTCACCAGATCATGGAACACCGCCATGCCCTCACGATTGCTGAGATCCAGACCGAGGCTCTTTTTATTGCGGTTGTAGGCGTGAAAAAATTCAGAATCGTCCGGTGTGAAAAAATAGGGCCCCACTTCGCGCGCAAAGTCACCGCCGCTGTTGGGGTTCTCGATCTTGATCACTTCGGCACCCTGGTCGGCCAGAAACAACGTACCGAACGGTCCGGCTCCATATTGTTCGACTGCCAGAATCCGCACGCCATTGAGCGGCAGGGTCACACCGGGTTCCTCTCGACCAGCTGGCGGGCGATAATCAGGCGCTGCAATTCGTTGGTCCCTTCACCGATCGCCAGCAACGGCGCATCACGATAATAACGTTCGATGTTGTATTCCCTGGAATAACCGTAGGCACCATGAATACGCATGGCTTCCAGCGCATTTTCCACGGCGGCTTCGGTGGCAAACAGCTTGGCCATACCTGCCTCGAGATCACACCGCCCCCCCTTGTCGTAGACACTGGCGGCCTGGTCGACCAGCAGGCGTGCCGCCTCCACCCGGGTCGCCATGTCCGCCAGCTTGATCTGAATAGCCTGATGCTCGGCAATCGGCTTGCCAAAGGTTTTACGGGTCTGGGCGTAGGCCAGACTTTCCTCAAGGCAGGCGCGCGCCAGTCCGACCCCCCGGGCCGCAACGTTGATGCGTCCCAGTTCAAGACCGGACAGTATCTGCTGTAAACCACGACCTTCGGTTCCGCCAATCAGATTTTCCTGCGGTACCCGAACGTCATCAAATTGCAGGGCGGCGGTATCAATACCCTTGTACCCCAGCTTGTCCAACTTGCTGCCGACATAACCGCGATCCTTGTCAACCAGAAGCAGACTCATTCCCTTATGTGCGGGTTCAGCACCGGGGTCGGTTTTCACCAGCACCGCCAGAATGTCGCCTTCCAACGAGTTGGTGATCCACATTTTCGACCCGTTGATAACATAGTCCGTGCCGTCCCGGTCGGCACGCGTCCGCACACCCTGCAAATCCGTGCCGCAGTCCGGTTCGGTCAGGGCAATGCCGCCCCTCAGTTCACCGCTCGCAAATTTCGGCAGGTAGGCCGCCTTCATGGTATCGGATCCAAACCGCTCGACGGCGGCCGCCATGATAAGATGGGAATTGAAAATCCCGGAAACCGAAATCCAGACCGCCGACACCCGCTCGACAATTTTTGAGTAGGTCCGGGCCGACAGTCCGAGACCGCCGTAGGTCGGTGAAATGGTTGCACCGAACAACCCCAGTTCCGCCATTCTATCCGCTATTTCCTGTGGATAGGTATCGGTCTGTTCCAGTTCCCGTACATTGGGACGCACGTCACGCTCGATGAACCGGTCAACGGCGTCCAGAATCAGGGCTTCCTCTTCCTGCACTGACATATTTTCCGGGTATACAGTCTCCGTCATCGGGTCTCTCCGGGACCGGGGTTAAAGGATCATGCCGACCTGCCCCGGCCAGCGCACGTCACATTATCTCCAAATGTCGCCCGGAACACCCTTTTTTTGTTTTTTTGCCTCATACATACGTTTGTCCGCAAGCCGGACCAGATCATTGACGTCGCTGGTTTCATCCGGGAACACCGCCGCCCCGATACTGGCCCCCACGTGGATCTCGTGCCCGCCGATCATAAAGGGCGACCCGACCAGCCGTGACTGGATTTTCTGTGCCTGGATCAGGGTGTCTTCCGGCTGTCCCAACTTGACCAGAATCGCTGCGAATTCGTCACCCCCAATCCGGGCAATAATATCCGACTTACGCGTCGTTTCAACAATTCTGGCCGAAATTTCCTGCAATAACCGGTCGCCAATGTCGTGTCCGTAACGATCGTTGACCGGCTTGAACCCGTCGACATCAAGGTACAATACCGCAAACCGGTCACCTTCCCGCACCGCCCGATGCAAGGTGGTCTGCAACTGTTCGTCAAAAAGCCGTCGATTGCCGAGACCCGTCAGATGATCGCGGGTGGCCTCCCGTTGCAATTGCAGATTGATCATTTTCCGGTACAGCACATAGGACAGGGTTTTTTCAAATTCAAACTGATCGAACTTTGCCTTGATCAGATAGTCCACAGCCCCCAGTTCCATGGCCTCGAAGGCCCATTTTTTCTTGGCGTGAGCCGTCAGAAAAACAAATGCCGTATCCAGTTTCTGATGGTTAAAATGTCGAAGTACCTCGAGGCCGGTTTGTTTTCCCATCATGAAATCAACGAAACAGATATCAAAATAACTCTGTTCCAATTTATCGATGGCCGCTTCCACCGTGGATGCCGACTCCACCACAAATTCCGGCTGGATTCCCTGCTCAATCATCGCCTTCAGGAACATGAGATAAACCTCATCATCCTCGACGCACAAAATCCGGATTTTCGATGTCACGTTCCCGCAACTCCAGCCAGACAGCTCAAAGGCACTGGCCACATGTGTACCATGTTAACCGTTCGAAGGGAAACTTTCCGAACGCTCAGTGCTCGGCGGTTGGGTACGCCGATGTTGACCCAGCTCTGACATTTTGCGCCTGCCGGATGGTCACGCCGCTTCTCCAGAGAAACAGCAGGCCAAAACCGACCATCAGAATGAGGCTCAGAACATGATTGAATAAAATCATCGTCAACGCCTGTTCATCCGCCACGCCCAGTTGTTTCAAGGCAAATGCGGAACCGATCACGAACCCGCCCGGCACCCGAATAAAACGGGTCAGCACCAGTGCGAACCCCGCAAAAACCATCAGAAACAGATAATCCGGAACGGACAGAACGACACCGACCGACAACCCGGCCCACAGAAAGTGGGTCATGGCCACCAGCTTCATCGCCACACTGCCCGACACTGCCGCCACCTGACGGCCACGATCGGTAGGCCAGACAATGCCATCCCGAACGGCAAGGCGCACGCCGTCAAACCGGCTGCCACCCTTGCCTGACAGCCAGTCGATCAGGCGACTGATCCGGGTGTCATCCCGGGTCAGTGGCGACCGCCCGACAAACAATAGTCCCAACAGCGCCGAAAACAGCACAGCCCCCAGCCCCCCCGCAATCGCCAGACCGGCTCGAGCATTGCCGTCGAAATCCGGAATTTGCCCGAGCATCGCAACGGCCGCGGCAAACAGGGCAAAAACAATCCCGTCGAGAAACCGCTCGACAGCCGCCGTCGTCAGCACCGCCGCCCAGCGCAACCCTTCCAGCCGGGCAATCAGCCAGGATCGCACAAACGGACTGACGCCAAGAGGCACCAGCACGGCCACGCCATAACCGGCAAGGGTCGCGCCAAACAAACGAAGGCTGGACACCGGTTTCAGATCAAACAGAATCTGTCGCCATTTCCAGCCCCGTATCAACTGTTCCAGCAAAATCGTTGCCGCCAGTACCGGCAGCCAGACCAGATCAGCGGTCGCCAGCCCGGACAGAAACAACTGTATATCCAGATTTCGATATATCCAGAATAGCGACGACAGGGCAACAACCGTGCCGATCACCGGCAAACCCCACCGGAGCAGCAGCCAACCCAACCGTCCACCCGGTCCACTCCCTGACGTCAGAATGTTCTTGGCCATATCTCCTGCCCCGGACCAGCCGTTTTTCTAATACCCCGCCTTGTCGTCAACGGCATGGCCCCGTTTCGGAATAAGCATGGTTCGTTCGAAGGAAATGACCTCCGTACCGTCGGCCTTGCTGCCGGTTGTCCGAATGGTAACAACACCCTGGGTCGGTCGCGAGCGGCTTTCGCGGATCGCCAGCACCTCGCTTTCCGCATAGAGAGTATCGCCGTTGAACACCGGCGCCGGCATGCGCACTTTGTCCCAGCCGAGGTTGGCAATGGTTTTCTGGCTGACGTCTGACACACTCATGCCGGCAACGATGGATAATGTCAGGCAGGAATTGACCAGCGGTTTGCCAAATTCGCTTTTCGCCGCGTATTCCTGGTCGAAATGCAGGGGATGCTGGTTCATGGTCAGCAGGGTAAACCAGGTATTGTCGGTTTCCGATATGGTCCGACCCGGTCGATGTTCATACACGTCGCCAACCCTGAAATCCTCCAGATACCGGCCATAGGATTCCCGGTATCGGTTGGCACCGATTTGTTTTGCTTCTGCAACCATATTTTTCGACTCCGTGAAAATTCAATCCCTTGTCCTAACACATTGCTGGAAATGGTGGGGGGAAATCTGCCACGGGGCCGTGCTTCACCTTGACGCTGTCGTTGATTTCCTGTCCCATTGACCGGTCCGGCAGTGCTGGTGACCGGCGCGACTGCTGACCTACAACCGCGGAGATTACACCATGAAAACTCGCCACCAACTTCGTTCACGGCTCTGGTTCAATAACCCCGACGACCCGGGCATGACGGCACTGTATCTGGAACGATATCTGAATTTCGGCCTGACCCGCGAGGAACTGCAATCGGGCAAACCGATCATCGGCATCGCCCAGACCGGGTCAGACCTGTCACCGTGCAACCGGCACCACCTTGAGCTGGCCAAACGGGTGCGCGAAGGAATTCGCTCGGCCGGTGGCATCGCCCTGGAATTTCCCGTCCATCCGATTCAGGAAACCGGCAAACGCCCGACCGCCAACCTGGATCGCAATCTCGCCTATCTGGGGCTGGTTGAATTGCTGTACGGTTATCCGCTGGATGGCGTGGTCCTGACGATTGGCTGCGACAAGACGACTCCTGCCTGTCTGATGGCCGCCGCAACGGTCAATATCCCGGCCATCGCCCTGTCAGGGGGGCCGATGCTGAACGGCTGGCACAAGGGTCAGCGAACCGGCTCGGGAACCATCGTGTGGAAGGCCCGCGAACTGCTGGCGGCGGGTGAAATCGACAATGAGGAATTTTTCAATCTTGTCGAATCGTCCACACCGTCCGTTGGATACTGCAATACCATGGGCACCGCGACCACCATGAATTCCCTGACAGAAGCACTGGGGATGTCACTGCCCGGATGCGGTTCAATCCCCGCACCCTATCGCGAACGCGGACAAATTGCGCATAATACCGGCCTCCGTATTGTCGACATGGTTTGGGAAGATCTGAAACCGTCCGATATCCTGACCCGTGCTGCTTTCGAAAACGCGATTACTGTCAATTCTGCGATCGGTGGATCGACCAATGCTCCGGTTCACCTGAATGCGATCGCCCGCCATGTCGGTGTCGCGCTTGATAACGATGACTGGCAATCGGTCGGTTATCATCACCCTCTGCTGGTCAATCTGCAACCGGCTGGAGAATACCTTGGCGAAGACTATCATCGTGCGGGCGGCGTTCCAGCAGTAATCGGCGAGTTGCTCGCTGGCGGTCGTTTGCCCCACCCGAACGCACTGACGGTCAACGGCAGGTCGATTGGCGACAACTGTCAGGGCTGCACCACGCAAAACCCGGACGTCATCCGGCCGATCAGCACACCGCTGCTGGACAACGCCGGATTCATCAATCTGAAAGGTAACCTGTTCGAATCGGCGATCATGAAAACCAGTGTTATCTCCGACGAATTTCGCGAGCGTTACCTGTTAAACCCCGACGATCCGAATGCCTTTGAAGGTCGCGCCATCGTATTTGAAGGGCCGGAGGACTACCATCAGCGGATCGACGATCCGGCACTCGACATCGACACCGGTTGCATCCTGTTTATTCGTGGAACCGGGCCGATCGGGTATCCGGGGGGTGCCGAAGTCGTCAATATGCAGCCGCCGGCAGCCCTGATTCAGACCGGGGTACACACCCTGCCCTGTGTCGGCGACGGTCGCCAGTCCGGCACCAGCGGTTCACCATCGATCCTGAATGCCGCTCCGGAAGCCGCCGCCGATGGCGGGCTGGCCCTGCTCCGGACCGGTGACCGGGTCCGTATCGACCTCAACACCGCGAGCGCAAACATGCTCATTTCGGACGACGAACTGGCGACCCGGCGAGACCAGCTGGAAGCAGCGGGCGGTTTCCCCATACCCGACAGCCAGACGCCCTGGCAGGAAATTTTCCGCGATCGGGTGAGCCAGTTTGACGAAGGCATGATCCTGAAAGGGGCGGACCGGTACCGCGACGTTGCCGCCAAAAACGTGCCGCGCAACAATCACTAGAGCAAAACCGGAGCGAATAGGTTCATTCGCGAACGTGGCTTTGCGGGTATATCAATGAGTTAGAGCACTTCCGGCGGTTCAAAAATTGCCGGAAGTGCTCTAGCTCCTCCGCAGGGGCGCCGGTGAAAGATGGCGCGACCCGATGGGTTAGTGTTGGTTATTCGCCCGCCAGCGCCAGCGGTACATCGGGTCGGGAATGAGCCAGCAGATCCCGGATGCCGGTTATTCCTTCCAGCGCCAGCAGGCCGTTTGCCAGGGCGTCTGCCTTGGCGGTGCTCAGATAGGGGCTGACCAGTCCGTCGAATTTGCGGCGCAGTTCCGCATCACTGACAAAATTGTCCGGCTCGCCTTTTGGCACCGTGACAAGGGCGTCAAATTTGCCGAGCGCGGTCGTGATTTCCGCTGATCCTGCCATATTGTCAGGGAACGCTGCTTCTGCCCGGCGCCCGACAACCGTTGTGATCTTCCGACATAACGCCAGCGTGTCGGGATCTGTCAGGTGACTGGCATAATCATCCCAGATCATGTTGCCGGTGCGGATCACGACGGCAGCGCAGAACGGCATGGAAAACTGCCCGTCAACAACGCTGTTCGGATTGTGTTTCAATTCTTCCGGCCCGCCAATAATGTTCCAGGCGGTCTGGGACACACCGATCCGGACGGACTGGATATCAGCGGCAGACAGGTCGTGATCCCGCATCAACTGACGGATGGCATCCAGCGGCGCATGACTGTACCGACAGGACGGATAGGGTTTGACGGCGATTGCCAGCGTCTCCCAGCGCTGACCAAGTTCGGCCACCGCTTTGTCGGGATCCGGTGACGGCGCATAGGCATTCAGGAACCCGGCAGCTCCCTCCAGCGGATCGATTGCCCCCCGGAACCCTTCTCCCGCCAGGGTTGCCGCCATCAATCCGTTCATTGCCGCCTGCCCGACGTGTGACCGTTTCGTCCAACCGCCTTCATGCAGAAATTGCATGGACCCGGCCGCCTGACTGAGGGCAATGCCAAAGCCGCTGGCGATGGTGGCGGCGGCCTGACCGAAAATCCGACCGACCGCAGCGGTTGCGCCGAAAATACCGCAGGTTGCGGTCGGATGGAATCCGCGCTGGTAATGATCGCTCGGGCCCAGTGCCAGACTGAGGCGAATCTGGATCTCATAACCGGCGACGACCGCCGCCAGAACTTCGCGCCCGGAGGCACCTGTCATTTCCGCCGCCGCCAGGGCAGCCGGCACAATCGGCGCACTCGGATGGATCGAACCCGCCGCATGGGTATCGTCAAAATCAAGTGAATGGGCAAGGGCGCCATTGATCAACGCCGCCGCCGGCGCGCTCACGCCCTGACTGTCACCGATCACGCTGAACGGCCCATTGCCAAGTCCGAGCTTGTTCACCATGGCCATCAGGGACGGGGTTGATTCCGCATCGTGACGCGACCGCAGGGCAACCCCGGTCATGTCGAGCATTAGCTGTTTCGCCCGGGTCCGCACGTCGCCCGGCAGGTCGTCGTAAGATATGCCCGCCGCAAATTCAGACAGTCGCTTCGTCACATTGCCCATAATATGCCTCTCCCGTTTCCTCTTGTGCCGCCCCCGACCGCTCAAATCTCGTATATGTCTAGACCTGATCAAGGCCTTCTCGCTAGTCTAAAACCGCCCTCTCCGATATTTTTCTTCAACACTCCATACAATAACCACATTTACTCCCTACCCTGACCAGTCCTCGGCGTCATGCAGCGGTGACACCGGTATGACCGGTGATGCTGATTGCGATTGTGAAGGTATTGTGCAATGCGCGGTCGATACGGCGGGTTATCAGGAATTTGTCTCCGGCAACTTCCACCTTGCGATAACAGGTGGGGGTATATGGGGGGGGTGCGGGCGTTTTCGCAGTCATGTGCTACCGCCCCGTCCCTGTTTCCCGGCCTCTGCCATCCCGCCGGACCTTGTCACGCTTTCAGTCCTCAATCGCATATTTTTTCTCATCGCGGTAATAATCCGGGAAACCGACAATTTCCTGCAAATGGCCGAACGTGATGCGCTGGTCGAGATCATGTTGGTCCTGCAGGGTCGCCAGCGTCTGCTCCATGGCGCGGATTGCCGCCAGCATCAGGGATACGGGATAGATGACGACCTTGTAGCCGATTTCGTGCAACTGATCCGGGGTCAGGAACGGCGTTTTTCCCTGTTCGACCATATTGGCCATCTTCGGTCCGGAAACGTCGGCGCAATAACGCGCCATTTCGTCCCGGTCCTTGGGGGCTTCCAGAAAAGTAATATCGGCGCCCAGGTCGCGAAACATCCGGCACCGCTCAATGGCGGCGTCAAGACCATCGGTTGCATTGGCATCGGTACGGGCCATGATCAGGATGTCGGCGCCTTCTTCACGGGCATCGACGGCGGCCTGAATGCGGCGGGCGGCTTCCTTGCGCCCAACCACCTGCTTGCCCTGCGTATGACCACAGCGTTTCGGTGCCAGTTGATCCTCGATCATGACGCAGGCCAATCCGGCACGGGCGTATCCCTGCACCGTCCGTTTGACGTTCAGGGCATTGCCATACCCGGTATCACCGTCTCCGACCACCGGGATCGATACGGCATCGCAGATGCTGCGGCCCTGATCGACCATTTCATGATAGCTGATCAGGCCGGTATCCGGCATGCCGATCCGGGCCGCCGATACGGCAAATCCGCCCATGAAAGTGGCGCTGAACCCGGCCCGTTCGACCAGCCGGGCAGACATCGCGTCAAAACAACCGGGCAGGGTGACGATACCGGGATTATACAGCAGGGTTTGCAGTTTCTGTGCCTGACTCATCGTTCTAATCCTCGTCCTTCTGGGCGCTCTGCATGAGAACGCGGGTTGAATCTGTCATCCGGTTTTGGCCCCGGTCATGACCCATCAAATACCGGTTTTTGCTTGTTGAGAAAGGCGCGGACACCTGCCGCGTAATCCGCCGAATCGCAGAGTGCGTAACAGTCGTCCAATTCGCTCGATAGTGCGGTCTGACCGCTCATGACCCGGCGCACCAGCCGTTTGGTCATGCGGGCTGCCAACGGTGCACCGGCCGCTATCCGGGTTGCACTTTCCCAGGTATGCGCCTGCAGTTGATGGTCGGCGACTACGCGGTTGACCAGCCCTCGGGAAACCGCCTCGTCGGCGTTGAGGACCCGCCCTTCCAACAGCAATTCAAGTACCAGCGCCGGACCGGCCAGTTGCAGGACCGGCGTCATTTCCGCGACGGCGAAGGCGTGGCCGATGCGGTTGATGGGAACACCGAACCGGGCCGACTGACCGGCGATTCGCAGATCGCAACAACTGGCAATTTCCAGCCCGCCGCCGGTGCAGGCACCATAGATCATGGCAATCGTCGGGTGTCGGCACGCCTGCAGCGCCTGCAAGGCGCACGCGATGTCGTCGCCATAGGCCCGGGCTTGTCGGGCATTGGCACGGTTTTCCGGGAACTCGGAAATATCAGCACCGGCGGCGAACGCCTGTTCGCCGGCACCACGCAAAATCACGCATCGCAGATCGTCGCGGTCGGACAGCCGCGTCAGGGTCGCAGCAAGCTCGATCCACGCCTGCCGGGTCAGCGCATTGCGCTTGTCCGGCGCGTTAAGCGTGACTGTCGCAATCGGCCCATCTTCGCTGGTCAATACTGGCTCGGTCATATCGTCGTTCATCCGTCATTCAACACACGAAGCGGCGCATCCCGCAGCCAGCCCTCGATGTTTTCAACGGCCTGCCCGTAGACCAGTTGATGCAACTCACGTACCACAAACCCGGTATGACCAGTCAGCACAACATTGTCGAGCGACCGCAAGGCATGATCAACAGGCAGCGGTTCCACATCAAATACATCCAGCCCGGCACCCGCAATCGAGCCGGCTTGCAGAACCGCCAGCAACGCAGCTTCGTCGACGATCGGGCCTCGTGAGGTATTGATCAGATAGGCTGACTGCTTCATCAGCGCCAGTTCGTCCGCACCGACAAGAGACCGGGTGCGCTCACTCAAAACCTGATGAATGGAAATCACGTCCGATGTGCGAAACAGTTCCTGCTTGTCAACCCGCGTGACCCCGACCTCGGCGGCCCGCTGATCGGTCAGATTTTCGCTCCAGGCGATGACCTTCATATTAAACGCCAGACCGACCCGCGCCAGTTGTCCACCCAGTTTTCCCAGACCGACAACGCCAAGCGTTTTACCGAATAAGCCGATGCCATAGCCCTGCTGCCAGCCACCGGTTTTCATGACGCGGTCTTCTTTTGAGATTTGTTTGGTCAGCGCCAGAATCAACCCCCAGGCGTGTTCATAGGCGGGATAGGGCAGCATGTCGGTGCCGCACACCAGAACGCCGTTCCGGCGAGCCGCATCCATATTGATCGCCAGATTACGCATGCCTGCCGATACCAGCAGTTTGAGATTTGGCAGGCGATCGATCAGCGACGCCGGGAACGGTGTTCTTTCCCGCATGGCAACAATCACCTGAAACGGCTGCATGGCGGCGCTCACCGCATCCGGGTCGGCTATGTGCGCATCAAATACCGTGACCTGACAGTCCCGCAATGTCGTCCAGTCCGCCGCCGTCAGAGCCGCATTTTGATAGTCATCCAGAATTGCTACACGTGTCACCCACAGCTTCCTTTCGGCTCGACCCGGTCACCGCGCGAATAATTGCATACAATTTTCGTATCGCCAACCGATTGATCCGTGTATTTAGAATGTGCAGCCATTTAACTTTGCAACGGAGCTTTTTTATGACATGGCTTGAAGGAGACAGTCCGAACCCCGTCCGCCCCGGCGAACGACTGGCGGCCCGCTTGAGGCAACCGGAAATTCTGCGCACGCCGGGAGTTCACAATGGTCTCGCCGGCCTGTTGGCCAAGCGGGCCGGATTTGACGCCCTTTATGTTTCCGGTGCGGGGGTTTCCGCCAGTATGGGCCTGCCCGATCTTGGCGTGATGACGCTGGAAGATTTGTGTTTTGCCGTGCGTACCATTTTCAGAGCAGCCGATCTGCCGCTGATTGTTGATGCCGACACCGGTTATGGCGAGGCCTTGAATGTCATGCGAACTGTCCGGGAACTGGAATCGGCGGGTGCCGCAGCAATCCAGATTGAAGATCAGAAACTACCGAAAAAATGCGGCCACCTGAACGACAAACAATTAATCCCGGCCGACGACATGGCGCTGAAGATTGCCGCCGCCGTCAAGGCCCGCACCCATGTCCAGGTCATTGCCCGTACCGATGCGCTGGCGTCCGAAGGCATGACTGCGGCTATCGAGCGGGCCAAAACCTACGTACGGGCGGGCGCCGACATTGTGTTCGCCGACGGACTGGCATCCGAGCAGGATTTTCGCGATTTTGCCGCCGGAGTTGGCGCACCGGCACTGGCTAACATGACGGAATTTGGCCGCACACCCTATTTCAGTGGCCAGCAGTTTCAGGACATGGGATACAAGATCGTCATCTGGCCAGTGTCCCAACTGCGGGTTGCGCTCAAGGCCATGGAAGGGCTGTATAATGCCATTGCGCGGGAAGACGGCACCAAATCCCGCGAATCCGACATGATGACCCGGGCTGAATTATATGACCTCATCAACTATTTTGAATACGAAAAACTGGATAGTTCGATCGTCAGGACCGTGGTGCCGACAACACCCGGCACCGCCGGCGACTAAATCAAAATGCGATGCAGCCAGCCCGTTTGCCATTTCGAACAACACGTCTTGGGGCGGAATATGAACGGATAGGCTGCCGATTTCCAACACTTGTCTTGCGAGCATCAGATGAACACCTTGATTACATCTCCAAATGACACCATCCGGGTCGAACAGCGCGACGCGGTCTGCCGGATTACCCTGAACCGGCCGACATCCCTGAATGCCATCAACGGCGATCTGGTCGCGGCGCTGGGCCATGTTGTCACGTCACTGAAGGGAAACCGCACCGTTCGGGCAGTGGTCATCGACGGCGAAGGCGATCATTTCATGGCCGGTGGCGACATCAAGAAATTCCAGACAATGCTGGCCGAGACGACCGACAGGACAGAACTGAATGGCCGGTTTTCAACAATGCTGGATGCTGTGCACAGGGTGATCGTCGATATGCGGTCGCTGGACCAGCCGATTGTCGCCAGTGTCAAAGGGGCGGTCGCCGGTGCCGGGGTCAGCCTGATGCTGGCCTGCGATCTGGTTATCGCCGCCGACAATGCATTTTTTACCCTTGCCTATTGCCACCTGGGGGTCAGTCCGGATGGCGGATCGACCTTTCATTTGCCACGCATGGTCGGCCTTAAACGATCATTTGAAATGGCCTTGCTGGGCGACCGGTTCGATGCGGCGACTGCCGAACGGTGGGGACTGATCAATCGCGTTGTCGCCGCGGCCGACCTGTCTGCCGAAACGGGGGCCCTGGTCACCCGGCTGGCCAACGGCCCCAGCCATGCTCACGCCCATGCCAAGCGGCTGCTGAACAGCTCACATCAAAATGATATGGAACATCAGCTATCCCAGGAAACCACCTTTTTTGCCGACTGCACAACAACCGAAGATTTTCGTGAGGGAGTTCACGCCTTTATTGAAAAACGTCCGGCCCGGTTCAGTGGCACCTGATCGATACATTTCATTTGAAAAAGGAGACTGGAAATGACCAACGCACTGGCGGGGCAGGTTGCCATTGTTACCGGGGCGGCCCGCAATATTGGCAAATCGACGGCCATGCGGCTGGCAGCGGATGGTGCCGCGATCGTCATCAATGCCGTACAGGATCGCGGCGCCGCCGAACAGGTTGCGGCACAGATCAATGAGGCCGGCGGCCGGGCCATCGCGCATCTTGCCAACGTCACCGATGAAACCGCCGTCAACGGCATGATTGAAGCCGCTATCGATGCCTTTGGCCGGATCGATATACTGGTCAGTAACGCCTCCATCCGTGGTCAGGTTCCCGTTACCGAAATGACACTGGAACAATGGCGGAACGTGTTGGCCGTTCCCCTGGATGGCGCATTCCTGTGCGCACGTGCCTGCATTCCCCATATGGCGAAAGCGGGTGCTGGCCGGATTGTCGCCCTGGGCGGTATCTCCGCCTATATCGCGACCGCAAATCGGGCCCATGTTCTGGCAGCCAAAGCCGGACTGGTCGGGTTGATGCGGGGCATGGCCGTTGAACTGGCACCGATCGGCATTACCTGCAACGTGGTGTCGCCCGGCCATATTGATACTGATCGCCCCGCGTCTGCCGGCGAACGTCCTCCCCTTAAAAACCCGCCCCCTGTCAGTCGGTTCGGCAAACCTGAGGAAATTGCTGGCATGATTCACTATCTGTGCCTGCCGGAAGCTGCCTATATCACCGGCCAGACCCTGCACGTTAACGGCGGCATGTATATGGGAGTTTGACGCGAACAGCTTGGGCTACAAATCGCATGTGAAATTTGCTCGTCGGGCACAGGCGGATAGCGGGCTCCTGTGCCCGCCGATCTCAAACCGCCCGCCCCTTAATTGCATGCGGTTTTCTCGGCAGGCCAGGCACCCACCCTTCTACATTTTCATGCCACCCATATTCATTTCCCCCATCATATCCGGGGTCAATAATGTGCCCATCATCCCCATTTGCATGTGATAGGGAAACATGCACATATACATCCACATTCCAGGCTTATCGACCTCAATAACGAAATCAACCCGGTCTCCGGGCATGATAAACGGAACCTCACTGAATGCCTCATGTTCAAGCAGATTCCAGTCCGGTCGGGTCAATCGATAGTTGATGGCGTTCATTGCCGCCATATTCATAATCATGAATTCGTGCGGGATATTCCCTGTATTGGTAATTTTCATACGCACTTTCTGTCCAGGTTTCACCATCACCATACCGGAATCAAATCCCCATTCGACCATGTTGACGACCGATGTCGTATCTACGGCAATTCCTTTCTTCACCAGAATTTCATCCACCTCTGCGGGGCTGCCCTGCGCAATCAGGACGAGCCCGTCTGACGCATCATCTCCCCCGTGATCCGTTGTATTCATAGAACCGCTGGATTCCTTTGGTCCGTCGTTTCCTGCCGACATCGATTGTTTCATCATGACAGGCATTTTTTGATTCGCCGTTCCTTGCGGTGCCATGTCCATTTTGCCGCCTGATACTGTCGCATCTGATGTCATGCCGGTTGGTTTCGGCATCGTTTCGCCGACCATCTTCATGCCAGCCATGCCGCTCATGGCTGGCCCGTCTGTTGCCATATCAGACGATTTCGGCATCGATTTATCGGTCATCTTCATGCCAGACGTGCTGTCCATCTCCGGCATGGCCATAGACTGTTGCGTCTGCTTCGGCATGGTTTGGCCCTCCATTTTCATACCGGGCATAGACGAAGCATTCATATTTCCCTTCGCGCTCTCTGTTGCGAGATGTCCGGCATCTTCTGCCGGAACTTCAAACACCCCGTGACCAAGGTCTTCAGCTTCTGTTATATTGCCGACGTCTGGCACCAGGCCCATCGCCCGGTACTCAGATATTACTGTTCCGGTTTTCAAGATAGGGGCCGGTGAAAATGGTATCGCCAGCAGCCAGACGCCGCCAACCACCAGGACCATCAAGGTTGCCCATATTCTTATAATCATCGTATTGCTCCCTATTCCGCAGCGTTGGTGACAGGTGCTGAATCTTTTGACGCAGGCGTAGTGTCAGGCATCACCCAGGGGTCGCGACTAACAGGCTCGCCCGACCGCACGCTGACCAAAACATTGATCAGGAAAATCAAAAACCCAAATCCATTGGCAAAGCCGGCAATGGATAACCAGAATTGACCCGACACCCATTCCGGTAGCGGAAGGTAGTCCACCACCCATCGCGGATGGTAGGTCATCCCCAGCCAGAACATCATCATCACCTGCACAAAAATCCCGGGCATCCATATCCAGAAATGCAAATTTGCCAGCCGATAACTGAACATTCTTCCTGTGATGTATGGGAACAGAAAATAGAACACTGCCATCGACATCATACCAATAAAGCCCAGAAACATGGCGTGGAAGTGTGCCGGCAACCAGTAGGTATTGTGGATGAAGTCGGTATCCACCGAAATAAGCCCGTTCAAGAAACCGTTCACGCCCCCGACGATAATCATGAAGATCGCCCCGGCGATGAACTTGAATGGAATCGCCCGTCGGGTTTCTTCGGAAATGCGCCCCTGCCACATGGACGCAACCCAATTGAACACATGTAGAGAACTCGGGATGATGATCAGCATCGTTGTAAACTGGTAGAAAAAATTCAACCAGCTATGAACCGTGAAGTTCGGTTGGAAATGATGTACCCAAACCCCGAATCCCAGAAAAAACAGCGCCGTGAACGCGACAATTCCGGAAGTATGACTCCACAGGTTTCGGCCCAGCATTTTCGGGAGCATGTGGTACAGAACCGCAATCAACGGAATCAACGGTAAATAAACGGCCGGGTGCCCATAGAACCAGCTCATAAACAGAAAGGTCAGGGCATCTCCGCCGCGGGCGGGATCATAGATCGCGGTGATCTGCAAAAAATCTGTCAACATGATCACCCCGACAATCGATAACATTGGTGCTGAAATTGTCAGGAACAGCCCCCCTGTCAGCGCACCCCATCCGGCAAGCGGCATTTCCATCCACCGCTTACCACTTTCACGTTTCCATGCGAATGCTGTCGATATCAGCGGAATTCCGCCCAGAAACTCACTGATCCCAACCAGAATGATGGATACATACGCCATCCAGATCATATCTGTCGCGACCCGCAAACTCAGAGGAGCATAAAATGCCCAGGTAAAATCCGGTCGTGAAATGAACAGCAACGCCGCCGAAATCAAAAGAGCAACGAAACTTAAATGCGCTGCCCACGCATTCTGTATATTCCGGATACCAAGCGTTCTCGGAAGAATGAAATAGAGAGAAGAAGTCGCAAATGGAACTGCGTAGGCAAGGACCATAATCAGGCCGTGGATGGTTACAGCATTGATATAGGGTTTGGGCCCGATGAACTGAATTCCAGGTTCCATCAGCTCCAGCCGCATCGTCAATGCCATAATGCCGCCGACACCGAGCATAATCAACGCCAGCAACATGCCCTTTATTCCAAGAATCCGTGCATCACTCGATGTGAGCATCTCTTTGAAGGTGTATTTTTCAAACAGATCTTCCGGTTGCCAATCCAGACTTTCCTGATATTTGTATTCGCCAGCCATCAACCCAGCCCTCCGTTTTCTATTTTCGGCACAACATTGTCGGTAACGACGAGCCAGGCTTTCATCTGGTGATGTCCGATACCGCAATAGTCCATACATTGAATCAGGTATTTGCCTGGCTTGTCCGGTGCCCGAAACCAGATAGACCGTACAGATTTCGGGTCAACTTCGGTGGTGATGTGTACCGCCGGAATTTGAAACCCGTGAATAACGTCATTTGCCAGTACGTGAACCAGCACTCTTGCGCCCGGTTTGACAGACAACGCATTTCGCGAAGCGCTTCCGTCAGGATTGATGAATATAAACCCCCATTGGTATAAGTAGGCACTGACCGCTGTGTCAAAACTGTCCGATTTGTAATCGATCGTAATTTTTTTATTGCTGGCTTCCTCTTCCATTTTCGGAATGTCCGCCCAATACTGACTCACCGTCTTCTGACTATAATAGGCTCCGCCCATTACAATCGTGAATATGATGCCAGCAAAGACGATCTCCACGGAGTACGGAATATGCCACCTCCGAGGCGTAAACATGGCGAAAAACATCGTGCCGATTCCGAGCAGCCCCAATCCCAGCATCACCGCAAACAGAATATTTTGGTCGTCCAATAACCCCAATGCATTTTGCATAATATCTCCTCCCGATCACCGCGTTGCCATAGGTAACGGCAAACAGCAGCGATCTACCATTTTGATATCCCGGGAACACCGGGACATTCCCGATGATCACCGAATGACTAGGTAAGGGAAATTTTCTTGGGAGGGGACGGGTCCGGAACAGGAGTTACGCCGGGACCACCTTGCACATCGGCTATTCTGACGATTTCAGGGAATATCAAACGAGCCAGCGACAATTTGTTTTTTGGACTGCCGGTTGCGAGACTACAGGCACAATGACCACACGCGTTTGTCCGCATGTTTCTGTTGCTCGAACACCGGGAGTTCGCCAAATGGGCCGACGAGGTCTCGACGTGAACGGTTTCAAAAGCCGTCGTGGCCGCCATTACCTGCGACATAGTTGGCACAGTATAAATCGCCGCCGCAAACAGCGCGGCAATAACAATACGTGTGACCAGACAGTGCCTTCGAAATCTCTCCATCCAGCCAAAATATCATTTTTTTAAAATTATCACAATTAAAATTCAGGAACACCGAACAGACGCGTGTGTCTGACCGGAGTCGATTACCAGCCAGGCCCTGACCATATCACATCATCATCGAGGCCGTGAACGGGACGCGGCAAATGTTTGAATTCAAAGTTGGACAGAACCGGAGACGTCAATCCCGGCACATCAATTTCGAAGATTTGTTCGGACGTAAAAAATTCGTCATACCCCGCACGAAAATGGCCCCGCGATTTGACCACGACTGAACGCGCGTTGGCAATATCAAGCCCAAACATTTCCAGCCAGACCGGATCAGCTCCCTGTTTGCGATTGGAACCAACCACCACCAGGACGCCGCCCACCTGCAACAGGGCAGACGCCCCTAAATCCAGAGCCCGCCCCTCCCAAATTCCACGCCGTCCCACACATTTTCCGTCATGTAGAGCAATAACCTTGGCCGACACCTGAAACTGCCTGGAATATCGGTTTTCAGATACTTCATTAAATACTGCATCAAATTTCGCCCCACTCCCCAGCGCATGTGCCCGAGCGGCCAACGCGGGGTCAAAAAAGTTGGAAAAATAGATGCCCGTCGCGCCAGCCTCATACAGGGCCTGAAGTATCCAGACGGTATTGCCGCATCCGCCGCCGCCCGGGTTGTCAGCAACATCAGCAAAAATCTGACCCGCCCGTGCGGGGTCGTTGCCGTTTTCGACCATCATTGCGACAGCCTCATCAAGGGCGATCAGGTTCAATTGAAATTGTGCCCGATTTTTCCATCCGAGAGCGGCGATCTGTTGACACAAGCGTTGTGCCGCTGCTCGCTGGTTTCGTGCGGTGACGATAACAGCAAGACCATTCATTGGTGTGTCACCGTAAACGAACCCCGCTACCACGGATACGTTCGCAATCTCCTCTGTCCGGGCTGTTTGCCCATAGTTGATCATATCCGCATAAGGACCTGTGGACGTCAACAATGTCACAGATGGAGCCACCAATGGCAGACGAATAAACACCGTTTGCGGAACCATTCCCTGCCACATTTCGATCATCAGCGCGCAGGCTTCCTCGGCGCGCTGCCGTTGATCGACATGCGGATTGGTTCGGTAAGCAATCAGGATGTCTGTATTTTCAACCATTTTTTCGGAAATATTGGCATGTAAATCGAGAGTTGCGAGAACGGGTACAGTCGGCCCGACGACCCGCCGTACCAATTCAAATAGTTCACCATCCGGATCAAAACTGCCGGTTCCCGTCATTGCGCCGTGTTCGGCAATATACACGCCATCCAGAGGAAGGGCAGCTAACAGTCGCCGCTCAATCTCGTCCTGGGTCTGTTCAAAAAACACCTGTTCAATGGGGCCGCCGGGTTCTGCGGCGGCAACCAGTATCGGCATCGCCTGCCAATCAACGCCATGCCGATCCATTGCACGGCAGAACGACGGTATTTCGATTGGCAATGCGCCATTGGCCCTGGCGATATCCTGCAGGATATCTTCTCCTGCCATAAAACAGAGGGAGCGAAACGCCTGCTCATCAGATACCGGTGCAAAAGAGTTGCTTTCCAGCATCATTCCCATCAGTGCAACGCGTTTGGTTGTGGTCATCGCCCCCCTCAAGCAGCAAATGCGGGTCTGTTGACCCGCATTTGCCTTCTCCCCCCTCGCAATTCTCTACTGGGAACGAAGTTTCGGATCAAGCGTGTCGCGGACCGCATCCCCGAACAGATTGAAGCCGAACACCGCCAGGCTGATGGCGACGCCCGGCCAGATAGCAACCCAGGGAGCGCTTTCCGCATATTCTTCGGCCCCCCCTTGCAGCATCAACCCCCAAGCTGGCGTCGGTTCCTGTACCCCGAGGCCAAGATATGACAGCGAAGCCTCAAGCAAAATGGCCTGCCCGAGGAAAGATGTCAGCATGATCAGAAAGGGGGCAACGACATTGGGCACCATATGACGCAATATAATCCGCATGTGACTGAAACCAAGCGCCCTGGCCGCATCAACGTATGGAATTTCGCGAATTGCCAGGGCATTCGACCGTACCACGCGGGCACACTGCGGCACGAACGGTATGGTGATGGCGATAATCACGTTTTCCGCACCCGGCCCCAATGTAGCGACGACCGCCAACGCCAGAATAATTAGCGGGAACGCCATAATCACGTCAACGATCCGCTGCACGATCAGGTCAAAAAGTCCGCCGAAATAGGCACTGGCGACGCCAAGTACCAGGCCGAGCGTCGAGCCGATAATTGCACAGGTAAACCCGACAAATAACGCCGTTCGCGCGCCGAAAATGATGCGCGTCAGCAGATCCCGACCGAACTGATCAGTCCCCAGAAAAAAAGCTTCTCCCGGCGGCTGCAGCATGAATTCCAGGTTGTTGGCTTCCGGATCGATGGTCGTGATGACATTGGCAAATAACGCCATCAGAATCATGATCAGCACGATTGCCGCACCAAAGGTCCCCAATGGTTGCTTGCGTATCATATCCCACATGTTGTCCCACAGGGAGCCGGATTTGGTCAGGTTTTCAATTTCAGCTTCCACCTGAACTTCCGAAACGGTTGTCATTTCTGCGCTCCCTTTAACTGTAACGGATGCGTGGATCGAGCCACGCATACATGATATCGACGAGGAAGTTGGTGATTACGAAAATCAGCACCACCAGCATCACCAGCTGTTGAGTCATGTTAAAATCCTGCGCACCAACGGATTCAACGAACAACCGTCCAAGTCCGTTCAGATTGAACACTTGCTCCGTCACAACCAGCCCTCCCATCAGGAACGCAAACTCGATGGCTATAATCGTGACAACCGGCAACAGTGCATTCTTAAGCGCATGTCGATTGATAATAATTTTTTCCGGCAACCCCTTGGCCCGCGCTGTCCTGACGTAATCCTCGCGCAGCACCTCCAGCAACGCAGAGCGGGTCATTCGGGTGGCGACGGCGGAATACCTGTATCCGGTTGCCACTGCCGGCCAGATCAGCTGTGAGAGATTCCACACCGGGTCTTCCCAGATTGGCTTGAACTCGATCGGCGGCATCCACGGTTCTCCGAATACCGCCTGTGTACCTATCAACAGGCCGAGTATAATCAGAATTCCCAGCCAGAACGATGGCATTGCGATACCGGCGATCGAAAACGCCCGCACCACGTAATCAATCCAGGTGTTCTGTTTAACCGCCGAAATAATCCCGAATGGAATGGCGATGACGATTGCCACCGTGGTTGCCATGATGGCGACCTGCAAGGACAGGTGGAACCGCAAACTGATTTCATGTGTAATCGGCGCACCGGTCCACATGGACTTCCCCAGATCCAGGGTAAAATAACCCCAGATAAAGTGGAAAAACTGCAACATGATAGGTTGATCAAGCCCAAGATCCTTGCGGCACAATGCAATTTCAGCAGGATCAGCATACAGCCCTGTTCCGGCGAGACGGATTTCGCAGACATCACCCGGCACGAGACGCAGCAGGAAAAACACCAGTACGGCAGCCCCCAACAACGTCGGGATCAGAAGCATAAGGCGTTTCAGAAGATATTTGACCATGGATTGTTACCCGAGGCACTTTGAAATTTCATAAAAAGGTTCCCGCCCGCCACGATGTGGCGGGCGAGTTCCCAATAACAAACACCGGCTGATTATTGATCCAGCCAGACATTGTCGAGGTGTTGATTGAGATAATGGCTAGGAGCAATCTTCCAACCTTTCACATAGGAACGGTAGGGATTGATCTTGTACCACCACAGCGAGATCAACAGATGTGCCTGATCAGACAGGGCACGGGTTTCATAGTCGCGTATCAGACGACGCTGTTCGGCCTCGTCACCGGATTTGAGGATATTGTTATAAATATCTTCAAGCGGCTGATCCGTGTAGGACCCGTAGTTATTGCCAGACGACCCGAGGAACTTCGTAATATCGGCGATCGGGTTGATAACCGACTGGCAGTTGAAGTCCAAAGACACGTCAAAGGTCTTTTTCTTCCGCAACACATCATAGAAAACAGGCGTCGGATTGACCTGCTGGTCGACATCCATACCGGTTTTTTTCCACTGATCAATCATCCACGTTCCAACCACCTTGTAAGGCTGGTCAACACCACGATTGTGCAATGTGAATTTCAGACCCGGTACGCCAGCTTCCTTCAAAAGCTTTTGCGCTTCGGCGCGCGAAGCATTGATGTCGGTGCCATACCCTTTCAGTTTTTCGAGCTCTTCCTGGGTTGCCGCAAACTTGTGTTTCGGGAAGACAACGCCGCCAACCGTTTTCACAATGGCAATTTTCGAAAGATACTTGGAGCCGGACCAGCGGTCCAGACCAAGGGTCAGAGCCTGACGGACACGCGCATCGTCAAACGGTTTCTTCTTGTGGTTTGGTGTCGCCAGCAACACGCAGTTCCAGTCGCTTTCCTGAACCGTGATCTTGTCACCCAGCGCAGCGACAAGGTCGTCGCGTGCCTTCGGTGGGAAACCACGGAATTCGATGGATGCACGATCACCACGAATTGCCTGGATACTGAGCGCCATTTTGGCGGATGTTATCGCCCGGAATCCATCCAGATAAGGCCGACCCTTGATGTGATAATCAGGGTTTTTCACGCCTTCGAGGAAGGCACCTTTCTGATGTTCGACAAACTTGAACGCACCGGTGCCGTTAATGTGCGATTTGTGCCAAGTATAACCGTGTTCATCGAGATCCTTTTTCGAATACACGAAGTTGAACGGTGTTGCGAGCGCCGGGATGAAACTTCCCGTCGGGAATTTCAGCTTGAAAACGACCGTGAAATCGTCCGGCGTGGTGACAGACTCAACCGCCTTGAAGAAAGATTTTCGTGCACTGGCAACTCCTTCTGGCGGGAAGATAATCTTGTCGTAGGTTGCCTTGATATCAGCAGACGTCAATGGCGTTCCATCATGGAACTTGACGCCTTGCTGAATCTGGAAGGTGTATTTGGTTCCGCCTTCGGTCGGTTTCGGAACATCTCCGACGCACAAATCACAGACAAAATCACTAGGGTCAGACGGATTGTCCGGATTGACCCGGATCAGCAGACTGTAGAACGGGCGGACACGATGAACCATCGCGTAGGTGGTTTCGATATGCCCGTCATAACTCGGGGCCTTACCCGGTACAACAAACTTCAGAATGCCGCCGTATTTCGGTGTTTCGGCGTTGGCGCTACCGGCACCCAGGGCAAGTCCTGCCCCGACTGCAAGAGCGACCGCCAGTTTCGCAATGGCGTTACTCATCTTCTCTCTCCTTCCCAGTACAAAATAGGAACCTCCCGAGTCCCCGTTTTATGTGTCACCCCCGTCGGGGACAATCACACCTCCGTGCAGGCCACCCAGTGACCTGGTCTTACTTCTCTGAATTCCGGTACGTTCTTGCTGCAATTAGCAACCGCCAATTCGCACCGCGGATGGAACACGCAACCGCCAGGCGGATTCATCGGGCTCGGAATCTCCCCCTTAACCACTTTGTGTGCGCGGTCATGTTCCAGATCAGGGTCCGGAATCGGCACCGCCTCAAGCAGCGCCCGTGTATAGGGATGCATTGGATTGTCATACAGTTCGTCACAATCCGCAAGTTCGACCATATTGCCAAGATACATGACGGCAACCCGGTGGCAAATATGACGAACAACGCTCAGATCGTGCGAAATGAACAGATAGGTCAAGCCGAATTCGTCCCGAAGATCTTCCAGCAGGTTGATAACCTGTGCCTGGATTGAAACATCCAGCGCCGACACCGCCTCATCACAGATAATGAATTCGGGATTCAATGCCAATGCGCGGGCAATGCCCACACGTTGCCGCTGACCACCTGACATTTCATGCGGATACCGTTCCGCAAAATTCGTTTTCAAACCGCACTTGGTCAGCAGTTCCAGTACGCGCGCACGGCGTTCCGTCGCATCCGGAATGATACCATGCACTTTCATGGGTTCGGAAATGATTTCGCCAATTGTCATGCGTGGATTGAGGGAACTGAACGGATCCTGAAAAATGATCTGGATCTTCTTGCGGAATTCGATCAGTTCTTGCGAATCCAGTCGGGTCAGGTCCGTTCCCTGATAATTTATCTCACCGGACGTCGCCTTCTCGAGTTGCAGTATGCAGCGTCCGGTTGTCGTCTTCCCACATCCGGATTCGCCGACAAGCCCCAGGGTCTCACCCTTTTTGATCTGGAAGCTGACGCCGTTGACGGCCTTCACCGTTGCAACTTCCGTCTGGATGAAAACGCCTTCCGTGACCGGGAAAAACATTTTCAGATCCTTGACCTCCACCAAAACCTGATCAGTGGGTTTCCCCCGGAACTGCGCGTCATCGCGAACTGCACCATCAGGAGCCGTCATGACGCTTTCTCCTCTAGATTGTCTCTTTCCCAACACGATACCGACTGGCTGTCGGAAACGGGCTCGAGCGGCGGATATGCCCGGGCACACTGGTCCGTCGCAAACCGGCAGCGCGGCCGAAACGCGCAACCACCGTCAAGCATCGCCAGATCGGGCGGTTGGCCATCGACCGGGTCAAGCTTGGCCTGCCGAACCTGATCCATCCGCGGAACCGATTTCAGCAACGCCAGCGTATACGGATGTTTGGGATTGTAATAGATGTCACGTGCCGAACCGGACTCGATAATCCGACCGGCATACATTACGTTTACCCTGTCAGCATACCGCGCAACAACACCAAGATTGTGGGTAATCACGATCATTGCCACACCCAGGCGTTTGGTCAAATCCTTCATCAATTCCAGAATTTGCGCCTGAATCGTCACATCCAGTGCCGTGGTGGGTTCGTCAGCGATTATCAGCTTCGGATCACAGGATAATGCCATCGCGATAACAACACGCTGCCGCATACCGCCTGACAGATGATGTGGATATTGCCCCAGGCGTCGTTCAGGTTCGGAAATCCCGACCATGCCCAGCAATTCAATTGCCCTGGCATTGGCATCCGCGTCCGATATATCAGTGTGAGCCTTCAGGGTTTCTGTCAATTGCAACCCGATGGTCAGCACCGGATTGAGTGAAGTCATCGGCTCCTGGAAAATCATGCCGATGTCTTTGCCGCGAATATCCCGAATTCCCTGCTCATCAAGCTTCAGGATATCCTGTCCGTCGAAATGGATCGCGCCGCCCACGATTCGGCCCGGCGGCCAGGGGATCAGGCGTAGAATCGACATCGCCGTCACCGACTTTCCACACCCCGACTCACCAACGACGGCAACGGTCTCGCCTTCGTCAACCGTATATGACACACCGTCAACCGCCTTTACGACACCCGCCGACGTAAAGAAATGGGTCTGAAGGTTATCGATCTCCAGAAGAGTAGCCAAATTCGTTCCCCCCGTTCGGGACATTTCTGTTGTTGCCCTAGACGGTAGTGCTCGCAATTCATCCTGTCAATTGCCAACCTTGGAAGATTGTGTACAATTTTGTTTGATGTGCATTATTAGTCGAATGTTTTGCCCCGGAAAATAAAATATTGCTGCTTTTCCGCAGAAAATTAACGATTTTCAACCATCAATAGAGTTCCCCCGATAATCGGCAGAAAGGATATCTACCCCGTATTTACAAATAGCCGCCGCCGTTAAATCAATCCGTGCGTCCGCGAAAAGCGGGATAATTGTTGACGTCAGGAATGTTAACGCTACTCAATACGCGCATGAAATCAACTGAACAGATAAACCACTCAAAACAGGACCGTACAGATGACAGACAAACAATTCGAAGCCGGACTGAAGTGTCGTAAGGAAGTTTTAGGGGAAGCCTACGTTGACGCCTCACTTGCCAAAGCCGATGACTTTAATCGGGATTTCCAGGAAATGGTGACCGGATATTGCTGGGGCGGCACCTGGGGTCGTGGTGTACTAAGTAAACAGCAACGCAGTATTCTCAATCTTGGGATGCTGGCGGCCCTCAACCGGGGGCACGAGTTCAAACTGCACTTCAAGGGTGCCATGACCAATGGCCTGAGCTTGACGGAACTGCGAGAAATACTGATCCAGATTGCGGTATATTGCGGTATCCCGGCGGGTGTTGAAGCGTTTCGGCTGGCGCGCGAAGTTCTCGACGCCGAGGGCATTGATGCATCCCGAATGGATCAGGACGCCGGATGATGACATCGCGAATTGGCTTTGTCGGTCTGGGACAGATGGGATTTCCCATGGCCGCAAATATCGCGGCGGGGGGCGCTGACCTGATCGTATTCGACAAAGCGGGTACGAGCGAGCGCACGCCCGAGGGTGCCCGCACGGCATCGTCGCTGGCGGAGGTTGTGAGGACCGCAGAAACGATTTTCCTGTCCTTGCCGGACGGACCGGTTTCGCTGGCCGTCGCCAGCGAAATCGCCCGTCAGACCGATGCCGTAACAAAGCTGGTAGTGGACCTGTCAACAATCGGTCCGGAGGCGGCGCGTGAGGCCAACCGGGTCCTTCATGCCGCCTCCATTGCCTATGCGGATGCTCCTGTCAGTGGTGGTGCTGCAGGAGCAAAAGCCGGCACCATTACCATCATGTGGGCCGGGCCGCACGAAGCACTGGACGCCCATCTTGCCGTACTGAAATCGTTCTCCAGAAACCAGTTTCATGTTGGCGATCAGCCGGGGCAGGGTCAGGCATTGAAAATACTCAATAATTTCCTGTCCGGAACCGCCATGGCCGCGACGTCGGAGGCGGTTCTGTATGGACTGTCCCAGGGAATCGAAATGAAAACGCTGCTCGATGTCGTCAATGTGTCAACAGGGCAGAACACCGCAACCCGCGACAAGTTTCCCGAGCGCGTGCTGACGGGAACTTTTGATGCCGGGTTCAAAACCGCGTTGCTGGCGAAAGATGTCCGCCTGTATCTGGAAAACGTGCGGAATGCGGGAACACCCGGCGCTCTCGGGAACCTGGTGTCGGAAATCTGGAACGATTGTGACGAAACCCTGCCGGGTTCAGACTTTACCCGCATCTATGAATTCTTGCGCCAGCGGGACCAGTCACCACCATGAATTTGACAACCTTTATCAAGAAGATGCCAAAAGCAGAATTGCATTTGCATATCGAAGGAACCCTGGAGCCCGAGATGATGATGCATCTGGCGCATCGCAACCGCGTCACCCTTCCCTACGCGACCGTTGACGACATCCGCCAGGCTTATCGCTTTTCCAGTCTGCAGGATTTTCTCGACCTGTATTATGCGGGCATGTCGGTGCTGATCGAACGTCAGGATTTTTTCGATCTGGCATGGGCCTATCTGACCAGGGTGCATTCGCAGAATGTCACCCATGTCGAAATATTTTTCGACCCGCAGGGGCATACCGAAAGAGGGATTCCATTTGACAGGGTTTTGTCTGCGTTGACCGATGCGCTTGACCAGGCCCGACGGGAATTGGGGATCAGTTCGAAACTGATCATGTGTTTCCTGCGACACCTGTCGGAAGAGGCTGCCTTTGATTCACTGGCACACGCATCAAAGGCCAGGGAGCATATCTTCGGCGTCGGCCTGGATTCATCCGAAATCGGCCATCCGCCCGGGAAATTCGAAAGGGTCTTCGCCGAGGCTCGGCGACAGGGGTTTGCGGCCGTGGCCCATTGCGGCGAAGAAGGACCTGCCGACAACGTAGCGGACGGACTGGACATCCTGAAAATAGACCGGATCGATCACGGCAACCGGGCGCTGGATGACCCTGATCTGGTTGCCCGGATCGCCCGGCAAGGTACCGCCCTGACGGTTTGTCCGCTGTCCAATCTGCGTCTGCAGGTGATCACAGAAATGAAGGACCATCCGCTGCGCCGAATGTTGAACGCCGGACTATGCGCCACGGTCAATTCCGACGATCCGGCCTATTTCGGCGGATATATGACCGAGAATTACCTGGCAGTATATGACGCGCTGGATTTAACCCGACCAGAAATTGAACAGCTCGGTCGAAATTCCTACCGCGGGTCGTTCATGACTGATTCGGACAAGCGTCGGGCCCTCGACACCTACGATGCGTTTGCCAGCCAAAATCCATAGCGTTCAGCTTTCCGGTCCGAGAAATATGTCAATGGCGTCGGCGACATCTTCGGCGTACAGATCGCGGAAAAAGTGGCCAGCCCCCTCAACCACGACCAACTGACGTTGGTCGCCATGCATCAACGGTCTGACTTTGCGGGCGACATCCGGAACAACCTGGTCCTGTCCGGCCGCAACCACCAGAACGGGGCGATGAATTCCGGGTAGCAGCGCTGCCGTATCAAATCGTGGGTCGGGATCATAGTATGACAGAAAACTGTCGGCGGTCGCGTCCGCCCCCCGACAATACAACAGGCCGATGCCTTTCATCACCTCGTTACCCTTGCCCGCATGTGCCAGGGTCCGGGCTTCTGTCAGGGCTTCCGCCAACGGGCGTCCGTGGTTTTGTTCAAATGCTGTCGCCGCTTTTTCCGCATCCCACAGGGCAGGCGCCAACAACACCAGACGTTTTACCTGAGCCTGTCCCGGCTGGGCACCGAACAGAGCCGCCTGCGCACCACCACGGGAATGTCCCAGCAATGTAATATCCTGAATACCCCGGGCAACCAGCCAGTTCACCCAGGCCGCCAGTTCACCGAGCGCATCATCATACCGGTGTCGATGCGGAATGGCGCAATCATACATACCCGTCCGGTTGTTAACGCCAAATCCGAGATTTATGGACAGCGTGTTATGACCGCGTTCGGTCAGAACGTTCTGCAATCCGGCGATCGTTTCCATGCCGAGATGGGCCAGCGTTCCGTGCAGAATCAGAACGACACTATCGGTTGCCTGTTGGTTGGGAGCGACCACAAATTCGCCAACAAGACTGATGCCCTTGTACGGCAGGCTTACCGGTTCCGCCTGCAATCGTCCACCCGTCACAAACCATGCAACCGCAATTGCCAGAACATAAACGGAAGTTTTCATGCCATTCTCCGGTATACATCTCGTTCCTAGAATGTGTGATATCAGGAAACCCTGCATCTGCACAATCGCTAATCGCTAGTCGGGAATAGCTGACGCAGTCGACTCCGCTACATGTAACGGACTGTGAAAAGGGTCGTCTCGAAACCACGAAACCAGATGGTTTTTGAGCCTGCGGATACAGGCGTTTCGTCGGATATCCGGATGATATACAAGCCAGAATTCCATCGCGGGGATCGGCACTTCCTCCAATATTCGAACCATGTCCGGCCACTGCCCTGCCAGACCGGAACTGCAAACAACAATACCGCAGGCATGACGAGCCAGATTGATTTGCATCAGCAGATTATCGGTCCGCAATCGAAAATCGTCGCGAACCAGATGGTATCCCAAGGCATTCGCTCCATCTATTAAATCCCGATCGTGGTCGAAGCCGATAAACCTGTACCGACGGAATAAATCGTCAGACATACACGGGTTTCCATATTGTCGGAGGTAATCCCGATGCGCGTAGAATCCCAATGGCATGTCCGGCAATCGCCTCAGGATAAGATCTGACTGTACGGGTCGAAACATGCGCAATGCAATGTCGGCCTCGCGTTTGTTCAAGCTGCTCACGCGGTTTGTAATCACCGTTTCAACGATGATTTCGGGATGTTTTCTATTGAACGCGGCAATCGCTGCAGGCAGCAGATAGATGCCGACAATCTCTGTCGCACTAATGCGGACAACCCCTTTCAGGTCCAATGACAGCCCCTGTGCCAGCCTGCCGAACGAGTCGGCGGACTGATCCATTTCGCGCGCCAGTTCGACCAGTTCCATTCCCGTTTCGGTCAATAACAATCCCCGCGTGCTACGCTTGAAAAGATTGACTCCGGCCTGCATTTCAAGAGCTCGAATGTCACGACTCAGGGTTGGCTGCGATATGCCGAGCAATCTGGCCGCCGCAGAAAGGCTTCCGGAACGGGCAACGGCCAGAAAAGAACGGATCAAATTCCAGGATATACTATTCAAATACGAATACCCCCTATCAGTTTTTGGCCGGTACTCCGCATTATATGAATAGTGTACACCTTGGCCAATGTCAGTAGCAATCAAACAGAGGCTTTCCATGTACAAGGTATTGGTATTCGGGACAAACGGCGTCTTTGGCAGACAAACGGCCAAAGCCCTGTCAGTCCACGGTTATGACGTCACCGCATTCGTGCGAAACCGCGACCGGCTCCCGGCTGAGCTCCATCATTTGTCAGTCATAACCGGTGACGCCAGTGACGCCGTCGCCGTCGAACAGGCGTGCTGCGGCATGGACATTGCCATCTATGCCGTCAATCCGCCGAATTATGATTGGCGACACAAGGCTGTCCCCTATCTGGATCATTTTCTTGCGGCGGCGAAGAAGCATCGGTTGACTGTTATTTTCCCTGGCAATGTGTATATTTTCGACCCGCTCGCCGGTCCGGTGTTTGACGAAACAGCCGCCCTCAATCCCGCGACAGAATTCGGTCGGATACGACAGACGATGGAAGAACGTCTGAAGCGTGCCTCGAACACTGACGTAAAAGTCATCATTTTGAGGATGGGCGATTTTATTTCGCCAAATTCGCCAAGGACCTGGCTACCGCAACTGACCAAGTTTGGAAATCAGGGCCATTCCCTATCTTCGCCAGGCCCGGACGGACTGCCACATGCGTGGACCTATGTACCGGATGCCGCTGCCGTCGTCTGTCGATTGATTGACCGACTATCGGAATTACCGGATTTTTCGGTGTTTCACATGGCAGGATTGAACCTGAGTATACGCGAGATAGCTTCGAGGATTGAGACCGCCACCGGATTGCCCGTCAAAATCAGAAAATTTCCCTGGTGGCTGGTCAGGGCGGCCTCGCCGATGTCGACGCTATTCAGAGGATTACTGAAGATGCGGTATCTGTGGCATACTGACATTCGACTGTGTGATCAAAAGCTTCGTGATTTTTTGTGCGATGATATGCCGGCAACAGAAATAACAATTATCCTGCAGACTTGCAGTCTGATACCGACAGATAGGCGACGATAACAACACGACAAACGGTCATCAGAAAATCGGCCTATTGCTACTTGAGGGCAGAGCCATTATGTCAGACGCCATGACCCATTCGCCCCCTACCAGTTCACTACCGCACGGAGCCGGACGTGCATATTTGCTACTGACCATTACAACCATGTGTTGGGGCGGAAATGCAATCTTCGGTCGCCTTGCTGTCGGCCAGATTTCGCCGATGCTGCTGGTGTCAATGCGCTGGTTTGGGGCGGTTCTGCTCCTGTCCATATTTGCCGGAAAATATTTCCGCCGCGACTGGCCGATGATTCGAAGCCATTTTCGCTACCTGTTCGCAATGGGAGCGATCGGTTTCACTGTTTTCAATTCCCTGTTTTACATTGCCGCCCACTCAACAACGGCGGTTAACATCGGGATCATTCAGGGATCAATGCCGGCGTTCGTGTTGATCGGTGCCTACATCTTTTACAGAACGCCGGTCAGTGGCCTGCAAAAGGCCGGCGTCGGGCTGACATTTTTGGGCGTTATCATCGTCGGGATTGGTGGCGACGTCTCGCGGATTTCAGATATCGCTCTCAATCATGGCGACCTGATCATGCTCGGAGCCTCCGTTCTGTACGCCGGCTACACCGTCGGACTCCGGAAGCGACCGCCGATATCATCCCTCGGTCTGTTTTTTGCGCTCGCGCTGGCTGCCTTTCTGGCATCTATACCGCTGGCGACTGCGGAAATCATTGCGGGACAGGTGATCTGGCCGGGTACCGAGGGCTGGATTATTGTCGCGCTGATCACCCTGTTTCCATCCTTTATCGCCCAGATTACTTTCATTCAGGGCGTCGAACAGATCGGACCGGGTCGGGCCAGTATCTTCATCAATCTGGTTCCGGTATTTGCCGCCATTTTTGCCGTCAGCTACCTGCGTGAACCATTTGAGATATTCCATGCCATCGCCCTCTCTCTTGTATTGGGCGGGATATGGCTGTCGGAAAAAGGCAAGATTTCCTAATACCCCTCGTCAAGCAAGGGAAACGCGCTTAATGGCGTCGCGCGACCGGTTGGCGGCACAGAATACAGATATTCAGGTCCAAGGTCGGCAAAACGACGCACCCCCAGCAGCCGGAGAACGCCGATAACTTCTGCCTCGAGAATTTCCAGCATTCGCACGATGCCATGTTCCCCTGCAGCAGCCCCGGCCAAACCCTGCAATCGGCCGACTCCGACGACGTCCGCGCCCAATGCCATCGCCTTCACCACATCGGTACCTCGCATCACGCCACCGTCGAAAATAATCTCTGCTTTTCCGGTAACCGCCTGAACGATTTCAGACAAAACCTGGAGCCCGCCCCGCCCGTGATCGAGTTGCCGACCGCCGTGATTTGACACGTAGACTCCCTGCATCCCGTATTCGATAGCCAGCGTTGCATCTTCCGCCGTCGCAATACCTTTCACAATCATCGGGATATCAAACCGGTCCCGCAACTGACGAATGTCATCCCAGCAAAATCGCATCTGGAATTCTTCCCCCGACGCGCTGCGTCGGGAGGTGGTTTTATATCGTTTCGCGAGGTCCCGTTCGCGGCGACCGTACGCGTCCAGGTCAACGGTAAAACAGAAACCCGTATAACCGTGGTCTATTGCCCGCTGGATATGATCTTCGACAAACGCCCGGTCTCCCCGCACATACAATTGAAATATTTTTGGATAGTCGACAGCTGCGGCAACTTCCTCCAGACCCGGTTGACAGGTTGAGCTCAGCATATGCATGGCACCGAAATTGGCGGCCGCCCGGGTCGGCACCACACCGCCGCCATCCATAAAATCCTGCAACGACCCGATGGGAGCCAGCAGCACCGGCAGGCGCAATTTCTGCCCGAGCAATGATCCACCGGCATCGACGTGTTCCACATCGCGTAAAATCCGCGGACGGAAGGCCACGGAATCCAGGGCCTGGCGGTTTCGCTTCAAGGTCGTTTCCGTCTCGGCCCCACCCATCAGGTAATCCCAGGATGGCAGACTCAGTTTTTCTTTCGCCCGTTTGGCCAGTTCATGCAAAACCAGGAATTCTTCGTCAAAGGAATCCATCAATTGTCTCATTCATGATCAGCTTCGTCGAGGACGATAACGCAGTCCCGGTCCGCATAGAGATAATCTCCCGGGCGGTACAATATCCCGCCGAAATTCAGATCCACGCCAACGATCCCCTCCATTTCGTTGGAAGGAGGCATGGCGGTGGTTCCCAATGCCTTGACGCCAAAATCCAGGGCAGCGAATTCATGGCTGTCGCGGATCGCGCCGTTGAATACCATCCCTTCCCAGCCATGTTCATAAGCCTCTCCGGCGATGTTGCCGCCACAAAGCGCTGTCCGCATGGAACCGCGCCCATCCACCACAAGAACCTTTCCGGCACCGCCTTCCGACAGCAATGCCCGCAGACCCCTGTTGCTTTCGTATCCGCGAAAGGTGACAACGCGTCCATGAAAATGGGAGCGCGCCGCAAAATCGTCGAATTGCAATTCGCAAACGCGGGCATCCTGTCGATGATTGTCGCATATATCAGCGGTACGGATGATGGGGGTCGATCTGGCCACGTCATTCTCCTAAATCCGGAACGGGAATTTGACATTAAGGGGGTTTTCTAGCGAGCGCAATTGCGGTTAAATTCGAACCATTACCGTCGAACCATAACCGTCTGACAGGTCAGGATACATCATGCAACGTTTCGCGATCATCGTCACCGTCAAGCTGAAACCCGGCCTGGCTTCCGCTTTCAAACCGCTGATCCTGGAAAACGCGACGGCGGCGGTTCGTGACGAACCCGACTGTCATTTGTTCCATGTCCTGCAGTCAAACGACGCGCCAGACACGTTTATGTTTTATGAGATCTATACGGATGAGTCGGCTCTGGACCGCCACCGTCTGCAACCACACTATAAAAAATTCGCGGAGGCGGCCAAAGACATGATCGAAAGCCGGGCGATACAAATGGTGACCACCCAGAACCCCCTGAATGTAGCATGACCCCTGACCGACAACGCGTACTCCGTACGGCTGTGCAATATCCGGGCCGTTGCACGGCAGATTTGATCGGCGGCCCGGCGTGACCATTGGCTGGCTTGTCTGACAAATTGTTATAATTATTGATTGAATTTTATCCAATATATATTCCAATTTGGATTTATACATAAAAATCAGAATTTACATTCCATCAACCAAGTCAAATTAACAGACAACAACTGAAAATAGCTGTTTCATGTTAACAGAATAACGCCAGGACATTGGATTACTTCACGTGCCTATTCAATTCTGACATGACCGCTGAAAATTTTTCTTGCAAACCCGAGTAGCGATCAGGCATTTCATTTTTAACTACAGATTTTATTTTCCATCTTATTTTCAATATGTTAATTGATTTACACAACCATCTTTCATCCACCTCCGAAATGGAAGACCAGGCTAAAGAGACGCCTGTTCCCGGATGAAACATTACGTAACATCTTGAAATAACATTTAACATCGCAGCAACAACTTTTTCGTTATGGTGGTATCGTTCAAATAGCAGAGATGATCGGAGAACGAAGCGGTGTCTGATGAGAAACACCGATTTTTCTCCTGAAAAAATTTACGCTAAGGTTTATTTGACTGCTTATTTTTTCAACTAAGAAGATATTAAAAGTTGGAAGTATGCACCGCACAGATAGCACATTTACCATATCAAATATCCTGGCCATCTGCGCCCGGCATGCACCGACATTGTGCAAGCCCACTCGCCGCCTCCGGCGACTCGCAAATTTGACATAAGGAAGAAATCCATGTTGGCAAATATAAAAATCGCAGCAAAAATCTATGGCCTGGTCAGCATCATGATGATGCTAATGGCAGGCGCAATATCGATCGGTATCTATCAGATGTCAAACATCGGGACTGAAATCGTCAATATTGCCGAAGTTGATATCCCGTTGACTGAAAAAATTACGAAAATTACCGTTCATCAACTCGAACAGGCAATTTTACTGGAACGCGGTTTCGCCCTGGGCATTCAGTTGATCGGCACGCCGGATTTGACCAGACAGTTTCAGAAAATTGAACAGGCATACGAAAAGCTCGGTTCAGATGTCGAAACCGCGTTGCAACAGGTGTCAGAAAGATTGAAAATTATCCTTGAGGCAAGCAGAATTCCCGGCAACCGCACCTCCTTCCAGGATATGTTATCGGTTTTTGCTCAAGTTCGGGCGGAGCATCTCGACTATCAGGCTCGATCCATGAAGGCGTTTGCGCAATTGCGTGAAGGAAGTATCAAGGATCACAACGTTGTCATCGACAATATTCAACAACAAGAAGACCAGATCGTCAGGCAGTTGAATGCAGCCCTGTCCAACGTCGAGAAATTCACACAGCGTGCAGTCGGGGCCGCCGAACAACACGAACAATCAGGTATCAGGATCATGCTTGCAATGGCCGTGCTGGCGCTGGTTTTGGGATTGTCCATTGCGCTGGTGCTGGTCCGGTCAATTACCGGTCCGGTTATTGCCATGACCAAAACCATGGATCGGTTGGCAGAAGGAGACCGAGCGGTATCAATCCCCGGTGTCGGGCGAAAGGATGAGATCGGGGTGATGGCGGATGCTGTCCAGATTTTCAAGGACAACCTCATCCGGGCCGAGGAACTCGCGGCGACGCAACTGAAAGCGGAACAGGCCGCCCGCGTCCGCGGCAAGTTGATTGAACAGTTAACCCGAAACTTCGATACAGAAATATCCGAACGCCTGACATCTGTCTCGGGGTCTGCGAATCAACTGGAAGCAACGGCCCAGTCACTGGCAGCCACGGCCGAACAGACAACCCGTCAGGCTGGTACTGTTGCATCCGCATCGGAGCAGACTTCGACCAATGTGCAGACCGTCGCGACCGCGGCGGAAGAACTGACAAGTTCCATTTCGGAAATCAGCCGACAGGTTGCTCAATCCGCACACATCACCAGTCAGGCTGTCAAGGATGCCCGCAATACGAATGCGCAAATTGTTCAATTGGCGGCAGCGGCCGGAAAGATCGGGGATATTATTTCGATGATCAATGATATTGCCGATCAGACCAACCTGCTTGCCCTGAATGCCACCATAGAAGCCGCCCGAGCCGGGGATGCCGGAGCGGGGTTCGCCGTGGTTGCCGGGGAGGTCAAGAACCTCGCCAACCAGACGGCCAAAGCAACGGAAGAAATCGGAAGCCAGATCACCGGCATCCAGAACGCGACGGAAGGTGCGGTCGCCAGTATTCAGGGAATTGGCAAAACGATTATAGAAATCAGCGAAATTGCCGCGTCGATATCATCTGCCGTTGAAGAGCAGGGAGCGGCAACACAGGAAATCGCGCGCAATATCGAACAAGCGGCCAGTGGAACAATGGAAGTCAGTTCCAATATTGTCGGCGTCAGTGAAGCTGCCGAGGCTACCGGCAATGCCTCATCGGAAGTTCTGGCCGCAACCAACATCCTGAACAGTGAAACCCAGTCGGTGCGTTCCAATGTCGAAGTATTCCTGCAGAATATCAGAGCCGCCTGACCCAGGCATGGCGGCGACCTGACGTCCGGTCGCCGCCTTTTTTTCTTACATCCGGAAGATATTCACGTCAGCCATTTCTACGTCTGATCGTATTCGATATCTCATTCGGTTGAATATCCCTGTATATCATATTTCCACAATATTCCCGTCACACAACCTCAACAGACTCACCTCAATGTTCCCGTGAGTGAACAGGACATATCTTTTTTCAATTGTTCCCGTTCACGCTGGCAGAGACCAGTCCATTCTGAGTTATCGGCAAAGGAACACAGGTATGTTGGCGAACATCAAAATCCCGATCAAAATCTATGGTTTGGTTACACTAATGTTAACGCTTCTGAGTTTGACGGCAATAACCGGGGTTTTTCAAATGGATAAAATTGGGGCCGAAATCCGCTCCATCGCGGAATCAGACGTACCGCTGACCAAAAACATGACCGACATCATGGTACTGCAATTGCGCCAATCCGTGCTGTTTGAACGGGCTGCCTTTCCTGGCCGGAACCTTACGTCCAGCGCGCCGTCTGACGTACAAATCAGAGCGATAAAATCGGAATTTACCCAGATCGGGCATACGATCGCGGCAGAAATAAAACAGGCTAAACGTCGGTTCAAGCTAGCCATGACGTCTGCAAGATCGACATCGGTCCGGACCGATCTGGACCGCTCCCTATCCGCCCTCTCCGGGCTGGAAACGGATAGAGAGGAATACCGGCAATTGACAAAACAGGTATTTCAAATGAATTCAAACGGAGATCACATCGGGATGGCCCCTCTCATCGCATCGGTCTATCGCAAAGGCGACCGGATCGACGGCGCTCTGACTAATATTTTGCGTGAAACCAGCAAATTCAATGACAATGCGACACATTTGGCAGAAAATCACGAACAAACCGGCATTCATATATTAGCCACGTTGTCGGGTGTCGCCATCATAACCGGACTAATACTGGCATTTTTTCTGACCCGCTCTATTACCATTCCCCTGGCCAGAATGACCCGCATCATGAATAACCTGACGAGTGGCGACTGGACCGTCAAGGTGATGGACGGCGAAAGAAAAGATGAAATCGGGACAATGGCAACAGCAGTTCAGGTTTTCAAGAACACCCTGATTACCAACATGGAAATGGCCGCCGCCCAACGTGAACAGGAGCAAATCCTGTTAGAGAGAGGAAAACGGGTTGAACGACTGGCCCGTGACTTTGATACCAGCGTCAGCACGACCCTTGCATCCGTTACGACATCAGCATGTCAGATGGAAACGGCGGCGCAAACCCTGTCGGCGACGGCGGAAGAAACCAGTCGGCAAGCCGGAACCGTCGCAAGCGCGTCGGAGCAGGCATCCAGCAACGTTCAGACCGTCGCAAGCGCCGCCGAGCAATTGGCGGCATCTGTCACAGAGATCAATCGACAGGTGACCCAATCAGCAGTAATCACTTACCGGGCGGTTGAAGGCGTACAGGAAACCAATATCAAAATTAACGCACTTACCAGTTCCGCCGCAAAAATTGGATCCGCGATTGAGCTGATTGCCGAGATCGCTGGCAAAACCAATCTGCTGGCATTGAATACGTCCATCGAAGCCGCCCGGGCAGGCGATGCAGGCAAAGGATTTCAGATTGTTGCGTCAGAAGTAAAAGACCTCGCTCGCCAGACCAGCTGTGCGGCGGATCAAATCGGCATCCAGATCAGTACCATGCAGGTCGCCACCCTTGATGCTGTTAAAGCCGTCCGGGAGATTGGCAGGCGCGTTGTCGAGATCAATGAAATTTCGGCAACAATATCTTCAGCGATAGAAGAACAAAGCGCTGCGATTCGGGAAATTTCTCGCAATGTCGAACAGGCAGCAGAAGGGGCTCAGGAAGTGACCGCAAATATATTTGGTGTAAATGACGCGGCCCTGGTTACCGGCGAAGCGTCGGGAGAGGTCATCAAGGCAACCGGAATTCTGTATCAGGATGCCAACGATCTGCAACAGAATGTGGAAAATTTTCTGCTTCATATCCGGGCGGCGTAAATTCATTCCGATCAGCACGATGTCGGATTGGTTCATCCATCAGATTGCAACGCGCTCACCCGGGTGCGACGGAACCTGGCGATCAACAACAATACGCCGAGCCCGGTCGCGGCGGCGGTCCCCAGCCAGCCAGCCTGATACGAGCCGGTCAGGTCAATCAGAACGCCAAACACAGGCGGTCCGATCATGCCGCCCATCTGAACGCCGGTCATATTGACACCCATCGCTGACCCCGTCAGTCGCGGCGCAACCATTTCGACCGAGATCGCCTGGGCAACTGGCGCGAAAGACGCAATCGTGATCCCCAGCAGCAAGGCCATTGCCATCCCGAGCCACATGCCCCATCCCGGGCGGACCAGAATCATGGCGATCATAAACAGAGTCGCAGCTCCACAAATCGCGGCCATCAGACCGGCCCGGTGCTGGCGATACCATCGATCACTGACAATCCCCCAACCGATGCGGGCGATAGCACTTGATGTTTGAGCCAGTCCAATGGCAAATGCCGCCAGCGGCTGACTGGCATTGGCCGCATCACGTAAAAACAATGTCAGAAATGCGAAAAAGTTGGTTTGCCCGATATTCATCAGACCACAGGTCAAAGCAAATTCCGGAACCCGACGAATGCGCATGACGTCGCGCAGGTTTTCCATCACCCGAATTTCGCCCGCAGCGGCAGGTCGATGATAACGGTTCAGGTAGAGACATAAAATGCCATTCAGAAAAATTGCGGCGGCCGTCACCAGCATGAGGGTTTGCCAGGCGGTGACGGTAACCAGCGCCCCATTCGCCGCCGCAATGACGCCGCCGAGCGGCACACCGACCTGCTTGATGCCCATCGCCGTTCCGCGTCGTTCCGATGGAAACCACGCGAGTACGCCTGCGCCACTGGCCGGATTCGTCATTGCATAGCCAACCCCCATCAAAAACAGGCTGAACAATGATTCACCATAACTACCAGACAGCGCCAGCATCATTGACCCAGCCCCCATAACCAGATGTGCACAAAAAAGAATACGCCCGACACCAAACCGATCCACCAGAATTCCCGCCGGAATAGACCAGCACGCCTGCGCTAGATAATAAGCCGTCACAAGGAAGCCGAACTGCGTCGCTGTCAATTGCAGATCGGTCGATATCACCGGTGCCATTGCAAGAACCGACACGATATTCACAGTGCCGACCATATGCGCGGTCACAAGCAATGTCAGACGCACGCTCCATGGATTGCCGTCCCGGGGATCGCTCCCGGCACCGTTCGCATTCGGGCAATCACTCATCGGCGGACACGTCTACCAGGACGCTGGCCCGCCGGTGATTTAAAGGTCGTCGAACGCAGGTGTCTGTCGTTTTCATATTGTTTGCAATTTTCGGCCATCCATTCCATCCGCCGCAATACCCAAATGATATAGGGATGTCGGAGCCAGATCGACCGCTGAACTTTCGACCTGACAGACCGATCCGGGTGAAAATCCGAATCCTTTAATCATCAGAAACGGGGATTGTTCGTATGGACCAAGACCGCCATGCTGCCCACAACCCTCATATGTGTCCGCGCTGAGGGGGTCTGCGATGGCGATACTCATTCCGGCAATTCCATGCGGATTGGTCCGGTCCGTCCGCCGGGTCACGATCGAAATCGCCAGTGCGGTATCGGTTCGGTGTCCCAGAGATTTAAGATCATCACCGGTAAACACGCGGGCGATGTCCTCGATTCCAGTTAGAAAATCCCGGACATCCGCAATCCTTGATCGGGCGTCTTCAGAAAAATAAAGATGTGCACTCAACCCGTTCGATGCAATCACCACATCCGACGAGGTTGTGCTTTCCTTCAGTCCGGCATCAATCAGCATGTCGGTCAGCGGCAAACTCCTTTCCACCGTCTCGTGACCATGATCTGATGCGACGACCAACAGGATATCTTGCCCTGCATCCTGCTGTGCCTTGACGGCATCCATCACCCGACTAACATTTGCGTCCGCTGCCGCCATGACCGCCAACTGATCGGCGGATCCCAGCGGGCGCACATGCTGCGTGTGATCCGGTTCGCACAACCAAATTAGTCCGTAGGCCGGTTGGCGCTGAACCAGAACGTCATGACAGAACCGTCGGGTCATAACCTCATCACCAGCCACATCGTGACTGACATCAAGATGATCCTGCCCCACTACTTTATGCAGTCCGGGGGCAAATGATCCACTGCGATGGTATATGTACCCGTGTCCATCGGGATCATGGAAATATGCGGCACCCGGTGAAACATTTGAATATATGATGGCACCGCCGTGCTTAACCAGTCGCTCGGATATCGTGGGAACATGCAGTGTCCGACCTGTCGCCTTTTTCAGACGTTCGCGAAACCCCTCGGGACCGACAGAAACAGCCACAAGTCCTTGCCCCTCATCCAGCGCAACACAGTTACCCTGCAATCCATGACGGCCGGGATGGCAGCCGGTCGCGATCGATGCTGCGGTTGTTCGGGTAGTTGACGGATACACGCTTCGGTGTTGGCTGAATACGCGAGATTCCGACGCCAGCCGACACAGATTCGGCGTCCAGTCGGGTCGAATCATATCGGCCCGAAGGCCATCACAAATCATCACAACAACTCGCCGCACGGTGCTGTTACTCCCCTTTCGAATTGGCACAATCGCATACAAGCAATCCGTCAACCGCAACCACACCCTGTCCCGTCGATCGGACAATGAGTGGATTGATTTCTGCTTCAAGAACGGTCGGGGAGCAGATATTTGCCAGCCGTGAAAGGTTGACAATGGCGTCTGCCAAACCATCCACATCACCCATCGGCTGACCCCGATATCCGCGAATCACGGCCAGTCCTCGAACTTCCACAATCATGGCGATGGCCGTCGATTTGCTGACGGGGGCCAGCCGAATTGCGACATCATCATAGATCTCGGCAAGGATTCCACCCGCCCCCAGGACAACCACGGGGCCCACTTCCGGGTCCACCCGGTACCCCAGCAAAACATTGGCAATGCCAGCTTCCATGGATTGCGCCAGAAACCCGGAAAGTATCGCAGCCGGGTTATATCTGCTGACCGATAAACGAATTTCTTGGCAGGCGCGGCGCAACGCATCGTCACTTGTAACCGACAACTGCACGCCTCCTGCTTCTGTTTTGTGCAGGATGTCCGCTGACAGAATTTTGACAACAACCGGATAGGAAATATCCGGCAAGGTGGCGGCGTCCGCATTCGGAATAACCCACGTTCGCGGTAGTGCAATACCGAGCGCCGCAAAGACAGCGCCGGCCTCTTGCTCATTCAACCGTGTTTTACCGCCGAGCAAGGTTGCGACAGATTCGAGGTCACCATCAAATGTCGGTATCCGAGCTGCGGGTGACCGCCACTTCAGCGCTGCTGATACCGCATCTGCGCACGCCTCGGGCGTCCGAAAGGATGCAATTCCGGCGTCAGCCAACCTGGCGAGGGACAGGTCTGCCTGAGGCGCGATAAACGCCGCCAGGAACTTTGCCGTTTTCGGGGCATTTATGATCGGGGAAACAGCCAGTTCCGGATGAAACTGACCCGACGACCCTACCACTGCAACAACAGCATCACATTCTGAACTGTTTAGCAGCTCATCCAGGGCAACTCCGTATATACCGCCACGCGTGCCCGCCATTGTCAGGTCGATCAACGGCCCGGCACCAATCGTCAACCCCAGGTCTGCCAGTTTTTTTCGCAAGGCGTCTGTCGGTCCGACCAGATCAAGACCCAGACAGCCCAGTCGATCAGCGACGGTCGCCGCGCCGCCACCCGTAGTCGTAACGACGGCGACCCGGTTTCCCGCCACCGGCTTTCGCCCAGCCAGTAGTGCCGGAGCCTCAAAAAGGTTTTCCAGCATGTCGATCCGGACCATGCCATGGTGTTCGATAAAGGACTGGACACACCTGTCCGGACCGGCAATGGCGCCCGAGTGAGATACGGCCAGTTGACGGCCAGCCTCAGAACGGCCCAATTTGTAGACAATTACCGGTTTGCCCCGATCAAAAGCCCGACGGGCAGCAGCGCTAATTGCAACCGGGTCCCGTATACCTTCCAGGAAAAGCACGATGGTACTGGTCTCGGGGTCTTCCACCAGTAGGTCGCAGACTTCCCCAACAGACAGGTCGCTTTCATTGCCGAGCGACACCAGTTTTGAAAACCCGATGCCACGCGCCGCGCCGCGTGACAAAACGGTTCCAAGTATGGTCCCGCTTTGTGATATCAATCCGATATTGCCAGTTGGCAGCCTCTCCAGCTCCAGAACAGCGTTGACCGACAAGGTCAGTCCCGCCCGTGTATTGATAACGCCCATCGAATTTGGCCCGAGCAAGCGCATGCCGCCATCTCGCGCCAGATTGACTATTTTGTTCTGGAGATCAGCGCCGTCGGCTCCGGATTCGGCAAACCCGTCACTAAAAATAGTCGCCACCCGGATATTTTTGGTACAACACTCCTCAACCACGCCAAGGACGGCAGCGGCTGGGACCATTATATACGCGTGGTCAATCGCCGCCGGCACGTCGTTGACCGACCGATAGGCTTTAACGCCCTGTATTTCATCGCGCCCGGGATTAACGGGGTAAATCGCGCCGGCAAACTTGTGCCGGGCGAGATAACGCTGCGGTCTGGATGCATTTTTCGAAAGATCGCCGGACGCTCCAATCAACGCCACTGATTTTGGGTTAAAAAGGGCGGTGACGACATCGTTGGAATTCATCGGAACTTGTTCTATTCAGGCCGGGGCGGGCGCTGATTGAAGCGACGCTCAAAAACAGCCTCGGCAATTCGGTTTTTCATCATTTCCAGGGAGCCCCCGGCGATCATCCATCCCCGCGTTCGCCGGAAACAATATTCGACAAGGGAATCCTGGCTGTATCCCGCAGCCCCCAATACCTGAAGTGATTCATTGGCGGCATTGAAACCGGCCCGATTGCAGGCCAGTTTGGCAATCGCAGTTTCTTCGGCTGACGGGAAACCTGCATCAGCATTGATCGCTGCACGATAGAGCAACAGGCGAGCAGCCTCCAGTTCCACTTTCATGTCCGCGAATTTCCACTGCAATCCCTGGAACTCGCAGATCGGTCGGCCAAACTGTTTGCGCACCAGCGCATGGTCACGGGCAATATCAAACGCCAATCGGCCCAGCGCCAATGAACGCGCCGAGTTCCCGATACGCTCGACATTGAACCCGGCAATCTGGCGCTTGAATCCCCCGGCCCCCAAGACGACATTGTCTGCTGGCACATAAACATTTTCGAGGTAAATCTGGGCCCACTCGTCTCCCCCCATATAACGCACCGGCTGACCCAGAGAGAACCCCTCCATGCCACGTTCAATCAGGACCGACCCGATTCCATCCGTGCCGGGTCCAAACCGGACATAAACCAGAATCACGTCTGCCTGAACGCTGTGTGTACTGAAAATTTTTGTGCCGTTGATCCGGAACCCGTCTCCATCGGGCGTCGCTGTGGTTTGCAATTCTGTCACCGCCGAACCGGCCTCCGGCTCGGACATTCCGATCGAGATAATCGCGTCTCCGGCAAGCAGACGACTCAAATGTCTTTCTTTCTGGCTATCCGACCCGTACTCGGCCAGCACGCGAATAGCACCGAAGTTTCCCGCCTGGATGACATCCGCCGTTCTCGGGCATATTTCGGCAACCGCTTCAATGGCAATGACCGCGTCCATCAGACAGCCCCCCTGCCCACCCTCTTCTTCGCTGATCGTAATTCCCATCAACCCCTGCTCCGCCAGCATTCGTGCAATCTCACGCGGGAAATTGTCAGCATGGGCACGTGCAAGTGCACCTTCGGCAAGATGACGCCGGGCAAACCCACTTACCGCGTCGCGGAATTGGGACTGTGTATCTGACGCATTGAAATCCATTGAATATTGTGACCTTCGAGGATGAAGAGAACCTGCCGGCGATGCGGAAGCCGACTCGGAGTCGGGCGAATTACCCCGATGTTACTTTGGCAGCAAAAATGTATCCGGCGTTGCGAACGGTTTTGATAAACGAAGGGTTTTGTGGGTCGGGTTCGATTTTCTTGCGAAGGCGCGCGATTTGCACATCAACACTTCGGTCAAACGCCGGCGCATCCGTATCGTGCGTAAAGTCAAGCAGGCGGTCGCGGCTGAGGACCCTGTTCGGATGTTCGACAAACGCCCGCAACAGATTGAACTCTCCGCTCGACATGCCAACCGGTTGACCAGAAGGTGAGGTCACGCTGCGCACCATCACATCCAGCTTCCATCCTTCGAACCCGTGCACGGTGGTCTCGTTTTTCTGACTTTCTTCCGTTTTCTCCAGCCGGCGCATTACACTTCGAACCCTCGCAAGCAATTCACGAGGTTCAAACGGTTTCGACATGTAGTCATCGGCACCGATTTCCAACCCTATGACTTTTTCTGTTGCATCCCCCCGACCACTGACAATGATAACTCCAACATCCATTCTTTCCTTCAACGATCTGGTCAAGGTCAACCCATCAACGCCCGGCAGCCCCAGGTCAAGTACGACCAGGTCTATTTTTCTTTCCTGAACGATTTCAATTACGCCATCCCCTCGCCCATGCGTAACAACCTCATATCCGGCGTCGTTGAGAATGAATTCAACGATCGTGCAAATATCGGGCTCGTCATCGACAACCAGTATTTTGCCTTGTTCAACCATCAGACATCACTCGCTATGTTCCCCGCCCTCGGACCTGATTTTCAGATTAACCTACTATCTGCGTTTAAAAAACGTTTCTATGATAATACAATCAATTTGTGAGCTTAATCAGTATATATCGTACAACCATCACTTAATTTTGCGAATACTGCGTAAGCCAGAACGAATAGAGGCGAAATGCTGAAGGACCCCCTACAGCCAGCAAAAATGGCAATGATCAGCCGTCGAATGGTTGTCAATGTCATGCTGTTTGGTGCATTCGTCATCTGTCTGACGACGGCATTGAACCTGTATATCCGCTACCGGGGTGAAGTTCGCGAGATCGAACGGCAAATTCAGCAGGCGGGAGACGTACAAATTGAAAGTGTTCGAAACGCATTGTGGAAGCTGGACGAAGAAGAAATTCGCTTGATTCTGAATAACTTTCTTCGAGTACGTGACATCAGTTATTTATCGTTGCAGCGCCCAGGTGAAAAAACGCTGACTGTTGGGACAATGCCGCAGGGTGCCGTCATCTCTCACTCATTTCCCGTGGCCATCACCAAACACGAAACCAAAACCGAGCTCGGCACCCTCGAAATTGTCGCCAACATTCAGGGGGTCCAGACCAGACTGATAGATCAACTGGCAATTATTCTGTTGACCAACGCAATAACAGTCATTCTGGTTACCGCCTTTGTATTTGTCTTTGTTCAGGGAAGAATCACCCGACATCTTCTGAGAATTGCAGGATATACCCAAAACATTGATCCCGGAAAACAACAGTCCCCTTTGACGCTTGATCGTAGCGGCCAAAAAACCAACCGTGCTGACGAACTTACGGAGTTGGTCGGATCGATCAATGCCATGCAGGAAAACTTGCGGAACAGTTATCGGGCCCTTCGGAACAGCGAACAGAGGTTGACGGATTTTGCCGAAGCGGCGTCCGACTGGTTATGGGAAATGGACGAATCGCTTCGGTATTCATATGTCTCGGACCGCTTCTACACGATTTCCGGTTTGACGCCGAAAACATTTCTCGGGTCAATGCAGAAAGACCTGAACATCACCCGGGTCGACAGTCACGAATGGCTTGACCACCTGGCCAAACTGTCTCAACGGCTACCTTTTCGGGATTTTGCATTCGCCATCACGCGTTTTGACGGAGTCGAATTATGGTTCCGGCTCAGCGGAGTCCCCATTTTTGACGACGACGACCGGTTTTCCGGATATCGCGGAACCGGAACCGACATCACCGGTGAAATGCGCGCCCGTGAAGAGGCGGTCGAAACGACGTTGCGATTTCTCGACGCAATTGAAAACGTTTCAGATGGAATCGCATTCTGGAATTCAGACGGAAAATTTGCCTTGTGCAATGGAATTTTCCGGGCACAGGCCGGGGCGGCAGCACACCTGCTGGTGCGTGGCACAAAATACGAAACCTATCTGCAAGGCCTGCTGGATACCGGTGTTATTGGTCTGGAAACGGAAAAACATGACGCCTGGATTCAACGGCGGCTGGCCGAACGTGATGACCCGCCCGGCGCCCGGGAAGTCTATCGCAGCGGCAAATGGCTCCTGATTCGCGACGGCCGATCGCCCGACGGCAACATGGTTAGCGTGACAACAGATATTACGGACCTGAAACAACGTGAACACCAACTGGAACTGATTACCAATGCCGTTCCGATCCTGCTGGCCTATGTTGATAGCCAGCGACACTACCAGATGGTCAACAAGACCTACGCTGCCTGGTTTGGCTGCACTCAGGAAAGCCTATCCGGTCGCATGCTCAGTGACGTTATGGAGCAGGAAACGTACAATTCTCTTGCCGGGTATATGGATCAGGCGCTGAATGGAAATTTTGTACGCTTTGAGGTTTCATTGTCCAAACCGCATCAGAGCTACCATGAAATGCGGCGTCTCGAAGTTTCCTTTTCGCCGGATTTCGGGCGACACGGATTGATCGAAGGATTTTTCGTCGCCGCCATTGATATAACCGATCGCATTCGTGCTGAAGAAGAATTACGCCAGGGCGAGCATGCCTTGCAGGAACAGGCAAATATTCTGAAAGCTTCGTTTGATGCCATTGAAGAAGGCATTGGTGTTTGGGATGAAAATGACCGTCTGGTCGCCTGGAACAATACATTTCAAAGATTATTGACCTTTCCTGACCATTTAATGAAACCCGGAACATCACGCAACCGCTACCGGCAATATCTGAGTGAAGCAGGTGCGACATTTGGGGACATGGCATTTTCCGCCGAACGCCCGACCGGCAGTGCGGATCAGATAACCCGCCAGATCGGTGAATATGACCTGACGATGTCAGATGGCCGGCACCTGAACGTCCATCGTTTCAACATGCAGGACGGCGGTCGGGTGACAACCTGTCGGGATGTCACCGAATTCATGAGCGCCCAACAGCGATTGCGCCAGTCCCAGAAGATGGAGGCGATCGGACAGCTGACAGGCGGGATTGCGCACGACTTCAATAATCTTCTTGCAATAATAGTGGGGAGCCTGAACCTTCTGGAAGACCGTGTTGAAGACGATAATCTTACGAAACTGATTTCGGCGGCCCTGAGGGCATCCAGGAGAGGTGCCGAATTAACCCAGCGATTGCTCGCATTCGGCCGTCGGCAGGCGCTGCTCACTGAAACCGCCAATGCCAACGAACTGATAGACGGCCTGACCGAATTGCTTGTCCGAACGCTGGGCCCAACGGCAGAAATTGAAACCAACCTGGGGGACAACCTCTGGCCCATGAAAGTCGACAAGGGGCAATTGGAAAACGCAATTCTGAATCTGGCCATCAATGCGCGTGACGCGATGCTGAACGGAGGCAAATTGAAAATCGAGACTCAGAATATTATCCTTGATCAATCCTATACTCAAAAATACGAAGACCTCCGACCGGGCACCTATGCCCTGATATCGGTCAGCGATACGGGCATCGGCATGAGCGCCGAAGTTCTGGACCGGGCCGTCGAGCCTTTTTTTACGACCAAGGACGTCGGCAGTGGATCGGGCCTGGGTTTAAGCATGATCTATGGCTTCGTCAAACAGTCGGGAGGGCATATCCGTATATACAGCGAGTTGGGCCATGGGACTATCGTCCGGTTATACTTGCCGACGTCCGAACAGGCAGAGAGCCCGCTGGACAGCGACCCGGCAGCCGATGCGGGCAATCGGTTTGAAAGCAAGGGTGAACAGATATTGGTGATCGAGGATGACGATGACGTAAGGCAGACCGCCATCAATGTCCTGCGCGGGCTGGGATACCGGACAATTGAAGCCCGCAATGATCGGGAGGCGATTGACGTGTTTGGAGATGGTCAGCTAATCGACCTGGTATTTTCAGACGTTTTTCTGCACGGTTCCATCAACGGACCGGATATTGTCAAAAAATTACGGCTGAAAAATCCGGACGTACCTGTCCTGTTTACATCCGGTTATGCCGCTGATCAGTTTGACGACTCCGACATGTTTGAAGAAAATTTCGATTTCATACCCAAACCATTTGAATCCAATATCCTGGCAAAAAAACTGAGGGAACTGTTGAGTGATGATGACAGTGTCGGCTCCCTCTAGTGGAAAATCCCGGCTTGGCTATACTGCCACAACACGATAAATATTAACTGAATAGACCTGAATATCCTGTTCCCCAACCCGCCGGAGATCCACTAAATGTCTTCCTACGAAAATATAATCGTCGAACGACGTGACAATGTTGCTCTGATTACGCTCAATCGTCCAGCTGTCATGAATGCTCTGTGCGTTGCCCTGACGATGGAACTGACGGACGTTTTAAATCAGCTCGAACATGATGATGCCATTGGCTGCGTGGTTCTGACCGGTTCGGACAAAGCCTTTGCCGCTGGTGCGGACATCAAGGAAATGCGGAACAAAAGCTATGTTGAGGCCTATAAAAACAACTTCATCTCCGACACATGGGAAGCGCCGGCGAAGTTCCGCAAGCCAATCATCGCCGCGGTCGCCGGATATGCGCTTGGAGGTGGTTGCGAGCTGGCGATGATGTGTGACTTCATCCTCGCCGCCGAAACGGCAAAATTTGGCCAGCCCGAAATCACCATTGGTATATTACCCGGTGCAGGCGGCACCCAACGGTTAACCCGCGCGATCGGCAAAGCCAAGGCAATGGAAATGTGTCTGACCGGACGGATGATGGATGCCCAGGAGGCCGAGCGGTCCGGGCTTGTTGCACGTGTTGTTCCGGCAGACGAATTGCTCGAAGTCGCTTTAAAGACGGCCGCAAAAATTGCCGGAATGTCACAACCGGTCGCGATGATGACAAAAGAAGCTGTGTCCGTGGCATTTGAAACGACTTTGACCCAGGGTATTCTGTTTGAACGCAGGTTGTTTCATTCCGCATTCGCACTTGATGACCAGAAGGAGGGCATGGCGGCGTTTGTCGACAAGCGTCAACCTGACTGGCAAAACAAGTGATTCGCTGACGATATGCGACAGAGGCATACGTTCATCGTTCTGGCATCCGCAATTATCGCGGTCTGTGTTGGCGTGCCGTCGTACCCGGCTCGCAGTCTCGACCTGAACCCGCTGGCTGCAATCAAAAATGCCATCCACACCGCAATTGAAGACAGGAATGCCGCGGATATTTCGCGAGATATCGAACTCGGCAACCGGATATTGTCAGAGGTTATCGAACCATTGGGATCCGAGTTTCTTTCAATCCATTCCGATGTCTACGAACAGACCGTGATGCTCACGGGGGTGACCGATCAGATCAGACAAAAACAGGCCATCACACGACAAATCGAGAAAATGGACGGGGTTAAAGGCGTCTTTAATGACCTCATTGTCGTACCCGCGAAATCGGGCAACGAAAGTGCCGCAGAAGATTTCGTCGATGATACCGTTATTGAAAGCAAAATAAATGCGCAGCTATTTGCTGCTGACACCATAAATGTCACAAATTTTCGGTGGCGGTCTGTCCGCAGCCACGTCTTCTTGCTGGGCCGTGCCTTGTCCGAACCGGAACACAAGAAAGTTCTCGGCATCGTCGGTAATATCAACAAGGTCCAATCTGTCACGGATCATATCTTTATACGGTCACGGTCGGGCACCGTTCGCCCCTGAGGACTCCGCCAGCCGGGTATCTCCGGTATGCTCACGGCCAATGCCAGACTACCAATCGTGCGGAAGAACTGTATTTTCCACCGAACGGTATTTGTATTGAAGTGCGACGGATATCCCTTTGAGGGGCTGCAGGATGAGCATTGTCAGTCCGAATATGACCGGTATCCACAATATAATATGCACCCAAAGCGGCGGCGCATAGCTGAATTCAACATAGGCCGCCATGCCAACAACCAGACTTCCCAACAATAACATCGCGGGAACGACGGCCCCATCACCGGTATCGTGTCCGCTCAGATCAAGATCACATACAACACAGCGTTCGGCGACTTTCAGATAGCCTGAAAATGTTTTTCCCAATCCGCACCGTGGACATTTACAACGCAGCCCCACAGCGATGGTCTGCCCAACGGTCCGATCAGGAAACAACGGCAGATCATTCACGGTTTTTCATCCGAAACCAGTTCAAAAAAATAAAACCGATCTGTATCTGTTCACATTATTCGGATGAGGGGAGCTGCAAGTCCTGAACCGATCCACTTATCATTTAACCGCACCGCCCAGGGGGGCGGCAACCGGCTATTTGTGATAATCGGTGCCACGGCCCTGCCGCATCCAGATACAGGCCTAGGCAGGCATCTCGTATCCAAAACTTCCCCACCAGTAGACTGCCGTAAACAGAAACAGCCAGACGACATCAACAAAATGCCAATACCATGCGGCGGCCTCAAACCCGACATGCTGTTCTGCGGTGAAATGGCCTTTCCGTACACGCAGAAAACAAACGAACAGGAAAATGGTTCCGACAATGACATGAAAGCCATGAAATCCGGTCGCCAGATAAAAGGTCGAGGAATAGATTCCGTCAACAAATCCGAACGACGCGTGCGCATATTCATACGCCTGCGTACTGGTAAAAATGAGGCCCAGAATCACAGTCAACAACAGTCCGCGACCACATTTTTTATGGTCGCCCTGTAGAATCGCGTGGTGCGCATAGGTGACTGTAGCACCCGATGTCAACAAAATCAGCGTGTTCAAAAATGGCAGATGCCAGGTTTCCAGCGGAACAACTCCCTCTGGAGGCCAGACCCCGGTCGCCGTCGGGCTGAGAAACGGGACACTTGCGTTAAAATAGGCCCAGAAGAATGCGAAGAAAAACATCACTTCCGACGCAATGAACAAGACCATACCGACGCGCAAACCGTGGCGCACGGTAATTGTATGGTCCACCCCATTGTTGGCTTCGTTGACAACGTCTTTCCACCACCCGAACATCGTCATAAGAACTATCGCAAATCCGGGTGCGATTCCCCACAATGATCCGCCGGTAAAATACCATACGGCGCCGATCGCCAGAACAAGCGCTCCGAGCGCACCAACGATGGGCCATTTGCTTGGCGCAACCATATGGAAGGGATGTGATTTTTCAGCTGCTGACATCGAAAGTCTCCAATCGGTCTTATGTACTAGTTTACAATGTTAACGTTGGCGGCTGGTTGAACAGCCAGATTCTTCGAAAGTTTCTTACCGTCACGTCCCTCGACTCGGAAAAACGTATAAGACAGCGTGATCGTTGACACATCCGACGTCTCGGGGTCATCAAATATTTCCGGATCAACAAAAAACTGGACGGGCATTGATGCTTTCTGCCCCGGTTCCAAAACCTGCTCATCGAAACAAAAACAGGCGATTTTATTGAAGTATGACGCGACTTTATAGGGAGTTACATTATAGGTCGCCTGCCCCACGACGCGTTCATTGGACAGATTTTCGGCTTCAAACATGGCCAGCCCCGTCTCACCGAGACGCACGGTCATCTGTTTCTGCAAGGGTTTGAACCGCCAGGGCAACCTTTTGTCCGTATTGGCGTCAAACCGTACCGTAATCATGCGATCCGATTTGGAGGACGGTTTCGCATTGGCGTCAATCTGCGGCGTACCACCGTATCCCGTCACCTTACAGAACAGGCTGTACAACGGAACGGACGCATATGTCAGACCAACCATGCCGCCAACGATCGCGACCAGCACGATCACCATGCGTCCATTGTTCGGTCTGCGTGCTGGCATTTCCTGCGTCCTCAGAAATGGCGCTGCCGATTACTCGGCTGGCGCCTTGCCGGTCATGTCCGGAAGCTCTTCATGGGTATGGAACGGTGCCGGGCTCTCGACGGTCCATTCCAGCGTCGTTGCCCCTTCGCCCCACTCATTGGCAGGAGCTTTCGCACCGGACGCCAGGGTCCGCCATAGAACAACGAAGAACAACAGCGTTCCGATCGCTGTGATCAGTGCACCGAAAGAACTGATCATGTTCCATCCGGCAAATGCTTCCGGGTAATCAGGAATACGACGCGGCATTCCGGCAAGCCCGGCAAAGTGCTGCGGGAAGAACAGAACGTTCACGCCAATAAAGAAGAACCAGAACTGCACCTTGGCGAGACCACGCGGATACTGTTTACCGCTCATCTTGCCGATCCAGTAATAGAACCCGGCAAACATGCCAAGAATAGCGGCAATCCCCATGACATAATGGAAATGTGCCACCACATAATAGGTGTCATGCATGACAAGGTCAGCACTGGAATTGGCCAGGGTAACACCGGTCACACCACCAACGACAAACAGGAAGATGAAGGCGAGAGCATACAGCATCGGTACTTCCAGACGGATTGAACCGCCCCACATCGTCGCCAGCCAACTGAATATCTTGATGCCGGTCGGCACCGCAATCACCATGGTCGCCATGGTGAAATAGGCACGCGTATCGACACTCAATCCAACCGTAAACATATGGTGAGCCCAGACAACGAACCCGACCATACCGATCGCGGACATGGCATATGCCATTCCGAGATATCCAAAAATCGGCTTTTTCGAAAAGGTCGAGACAATCTGGGAGATGATGCCGAACGCCGGGAGGATGATGATGTAAACCTCGGGGTGTCCAAAGAACCAGAACAGGTGCTGCCAGAGAACCGGGTCCCCTCCCGCAGCGGGATCAAAGAAATGGGTCCCGAAGTTGCGGTCGGTCAGCAACATCGTCAGGGCACCTGCCAGAACCGGCAGTGCCAGCAGCAGCAGAATCGCTGTAATCATGATCGCCCAGACAAACAATGGCATCCGGTGAATGGTCATTCCCGGTGCGCGCATGTTCAGGATCGTCACAATCAGGTTAATCGCCCCAAGAATGGATGATGCGCCCGCAACATGCAGGGACAGGATCGCGAAATCCACCGACGGCCCCGGGTGGTACGTGCTGGTCGACAAGGGCGGATAAACGGTCCACCCGGTTCCGGCCCCGTCGCCGACAACCGCCGATAATAGCAGCAGGATGAAACCGGCGACCAGCAACCAGAAACTGATATTATTCATGCGCGGAAATGCCATGTCAGGCGCGCCGATCATCAGCGGAATGAACCAGTTGCCAAAGCCGCCAATCATCGCCGGCATAACAACAAAAAACACCATGATGAACCCGTGGGCTGTCACCAGCACGTTATACAGCTGGAAATCACTGATGAACTGAATGCCGGGCTCGGCCAGTTCAAGACGGATGAACCAGGACATACCACCGCCGATCAGCGCCGCAATCATGGAAACGGCAAGATAAAGCGTACCGATGTCCTTGTGGTTTGTAGAACATAACCAGCGCGTCCAGAACGGCGGTTTGTGGTCGTGATGGTCGTGGGCAACTGCGTGGTTGGCCATATCAGAATCCCCTTTTAAATTCTCGTTCGGCCGCGCTTAGCGGGCCACGACGTCCGCCTTCGCAAGGCGAACCGTGTCTGTTTCAGGTTGTCTATCTTTGCTCGCAAATTCTTGTTTCGCCTCAACGAGCCACTTGGCGTACTCTTCTTTCGAAACGGCCTTGACGTGAATGGGCATGAAGCCGTGATTGACCCCGCACAATTCCGAGCACATTCCGTAATAGTCTCCGGGTTCATTGATACGTACCCAGGTTTCATTGATTCGTCCTGGCGTCGCATCCAGCTTCAGCGCCAGTGATGGAATGGCCCAGTTGTGGATGACATCATTGGAATTCAGCAACAAACGAACATTTGTATGCGCCGGCAGAACGACTGGATTGTCGACCGTCAGCATCCGCGTCTGACCCGGTTTCAAATCTTCTTCGGCAACGTAAATACTGTCAAACTGCAAGTCTTCCTGATCCGGATAGGTATAGGTCCAATACCACTGATTGCCGGTCACCTTGAGCGTCATTTCGGCATCTTCCGTATGATCTGCAAAATACAGGGTCTTCAGCGATGGCACCGCAATGATCACCAGAATGACAATTGGAATTGCCGTCCAGACGACTTCCAGCAGCGTATTGTGCGTCGTTTTGGACGGTTCCGGATTCGCCTTTTCATTGAACCGGATCAGAATGTAGGCCATCAACCCAAGAACAAAGATGACGATCGCAATTTCAATCCAGACAAGAAACAGGTTCAGGTCATAGACCTTTTCTGCCGTCGGTGACATGGGCGTCTGAAGCCACAGTTCCCAGGGTTTCGGGGCCATGTCGACGCCCGCGTTTGCGGCGCTCGTGAGCAGCCCTGCCACCATGGCGGGGATCAGCGTGAAGAATCTTTTCAACATTATTTCCATCCGAATTTGAACGAAGGCAGAATCCACTTAACAAAAATCAATACATCAAAGCCTAAACTACACTTTAATGTGATCTTTCTATCTAGCCTCACGGACAGAGGCAAGGGTTGTCTGCGCTGCATTTCAAGTTTTTGGTGCGGCAGAATGTCCGTAAAATTACTTTTTCATTTTAGACCCTTTATATTCTGTGGGCTCTGGCGCCTCAGAGAGGCCATGCCCCATGGCAGTCGTCCGCGCGGCGCCGAAGGTGCATTGCAAGTCGTGTGGTTGGGGGTTAAAACCCCGAATTGAACTTAATGCAGAGAGAGGCGACATGATGAAAAACTGGATACTCGCCCTGATACTGGGTGCGTTCGCCACGTTTATGTATTTCTCATTCATGATCAAGCTATGGTAAAATCCCTGACAATCCAGGACCTGACGCACGTAAACGCATTGCTGAATGGCTTGTCGGTGGTGTTTTTGCTGCTGGCCTACCGGTACATTCGGGCTGGCAACAAAGAAAAACACAAACTGTGTATGCTGATTGCCGTCGGGATTTCGGGCCTGTTTCTGGTCGGTTATGTGATTTACAAGGCGAATTCAGGGTTTGCCAGGTTCGGAGGCGAGGGTTTTATACGCCCGGTCTATTTTTCCATCCTGTTTGTACACGTAATCGGAGCGATCTCGATTGTTCCACTGGTTCCCTTCACACTATACCAGGCGCTGACCGGAAATTTTGGAAAACACAAAAAGGTGGCGCGGTGGACCTGGCCGATCTGGACGTTCGTCGGCGTTTCCGGAGTTGTCGTCTATATAATGGCCGTACACCTTTATCCCTTTGTTCCCCGGTAGGTAAAATAAAATGCAGGCATCCTTCCGTCCGGTCCAGGCACAACGCTGGAATTTGATTGGCGGTTTTCAGCTGGCCATGGCGACGCCCTCCGCCAGATCGGAATTGCGCGGCTGGTGTGGCCTGGCCCTGATGTCACTGGCAATTGCCGGCGTATTTGCGCTGTTGCTCGCAATCTCGCGGGTTCCGGGCATCCAGAATGTTTTCCCCTGGCCCTTGCAATTTTTCCACAAGGGCCTGGTCATTCACGTTGTCTTCTCATTTGTGATCTGGTTTCTGAGTGTGCTGGGATGCCTCAGTGTCATCGCTGTATATCGGGTGCAGGCGGGCACACCGAAAATAAACTGGGCTGGTAAAATGGCGCTCGCGGGCGGCGCGGTGGCTTCGGTAATGATTTTCATTCCGGGGTTGCTGGATCGTGGCGAAGCATCACTGAACAATTATGTTCCGGTCATCATCGACCCGCTTTATTACGCCGGTCTGATTGTTCTGGCAGCAAGCCTGTTACTGTTGGTGGGCCGGTTTGCCGTCAACCTGATTGGTCGCGACGGGCCATTCGAACCTGTTTCGCAAGGTACGTTTTTTGCGGGGATCATGCTGATACTTGCGACCCTCTGCTTCGCGATGTCATGGTTCGCATTAAGAAACAACACTATCAACGCCGGTTTCAATGAAGATCTGTTCTGGGGCGGCGGACATGTCCTGCAGTATCTTAATACGACCCTGATGCTGGTCGCCTGGTATGCACTTGGCGGTATTGCATTCGACAGACCGGTTGTGGACCCTCGTCTGTTTCGGTGGATTCTGGGACTGATACTGGCCACGTCTCTGGCTCTGCCGCTGCTCTATGTGTTGTTTGATCCGGTCAGCGTCGATCAGCGCAGTGCATTTACGTGGATGCAGTACGGATTGGCACCGCCAACCCTGCTGATGGCCGGAGCAATGGTTGCGACCGCCGCCCGTTACCACCAGGAAAAGACATGCTGGCCGTGGCAAAATATCGCCTTTCTCTGCCTGCTTCTGTCGATTTCGGTATTTGCTGTTGGCGGGCTTCTTGGTCTGTTTGTTGACGGCGCAGATACCCGCACACCGGCCCACTACCACGGCGTTATCGGCGGTGTAAATTTGGCATTTATGGGACTTTTTTTCGCGTTTTTCCTGCCGCTGACCGGTCGCACAGTGATTGCCGGCAAAGCGATCTTCCGACTGGCATGGCTGTATGCGATCGGTCAGACCTTTCATTCGCTGGGACTATTCCTGGCCGGCGGATACGGGGCACCTCGCAAAACCGCAGGCGCAGATCAGGGAATGCAGGCGATCGGCGCCAAATTCGGCCTGTACATGATGGGTGTCGGCGCGGTCATCGCCGTCATTGGCGGAATCATGTTTATCTGGATACTCTCCAGAATTTTGCTCAAAAAGGCGGATTAGGCTTTGTCATCTCCGATTTATTTGACTTCCATCAAGGAATGCTGGCTCAGGGAGGCCTAATTCCGTATAAGAAACGAACCAACACAGAAAATTGAGTGCACGCTGGCTGGCAGGTGATCCATATGAGCGTAAATGAAAACATCGATCCAGGACAGGTTCGCGCGTCCGATGCCGTAGAATCCGAGGTCCCTCAACCCAAATTCCGTCTGCAGGACTATGCACTGATCCTGAAACCCAGAGTCATGTCACTGGTCGTTTTCACTGCCTTTGTCGGACTGCTGCTGGCTCCCGGGTCGATCGCGCCGGAGACCGGCTTCATTGCCGTTGTTTGCATTGCCATTGGTGCCGGCGCTTCAGGTGCCATCAACATGTGGTACGACGAAGATATCGATATCGTCATGAAACGGACTAAAAACAGGCCCATTCCGGCCGGTCGAATGGCACCGCGAGAGGCCCTGTTTTTTGGGTCCGCGCTGGCGAGCCTTTCAGTCGGCATCATGGCCTGGCTGGTTAACGTGCCAGCTGCCATCCTTCTGGCCGTCACGATCCTCTATTATGTTTTTATATATACCATCTGGCTCAAGCGTCGTACGCCACAAAACATTGTTATCGGGGGTGCAGCCGGGGCCTTCCCGCCGATGATCGGCTGGATGGCCGTGACCGGCGGCATCAGTATGGAATCAATCGCATTGTTCGGGATTATTTTTCTGTGGACACCACCTCATTCCTGGGCTCTCGCCCTGTTTCGGCGGGGTGACTATGAAGCTGCCGGTGTCCCCATGATGCCGGTCGTCGTTGGTGAAAAAGAAACCAAACGGCTGATGCTGATTTATACGTCGTTACTGATCCCGGCCACACTGGCCACTGTCACAACCGGTGTGTCGGGACTGCTGTACGCGGTTGTCGCAAGCGGCCTCGGTGTGGAGTTCTGGCGACGGTGCTGGCGATTATGGAAAGAAGATGGAATAGAAACAGCAAAACCCCTGTTTTTTTATTCGATTTTCTATCTGTTTCTGATTTTTGCAGCGTTAATCATCGATCGAGCGTTTTTCCTGCCCCTGTTTTAGGTTTCCAGATGCGGACGTTTGGTCAGGCGCAGGATCAGTCCACCACAACGACCGAACAGAATTGAAACCACAAACCAGCCGCCGCTTACAAATATGATGGTCGGCCCGGCCGGCAGGTCAAACCGGGCCGCCGCCAGAATTCCTGCGAAGCTCGATGTCAGGGCGATCGCTATCGACAGTCCGACAATGACACTCAGATCCCGTGACCAGAACCGTGCACTGGCCCCCGGAACCGTCATCAGTCCGATTGCCATGACCGTTCCCAACGCTGTTGCGCCGATCACCAGGTTCAGGATGACCAGTATGATGAAGGTCATGTGCATGATCGTACCAATGCCATTGACCGACGCAAAAAACACCGGGTCATAACTTTCGATGACAAGTGCTCGCCACATCATGGCAAGCACAAACAGGGTCAGTGAGGAAACGGCGCCTATCACCGCCAGAGAAACACCGTCAATTGCAAATACATCCCCAAACAATACGTGGAGAAGCTCTTCTGCATCCGTGTGACCCGCCAGCAAAACCATGCCGACAGACAACGAAATCATATAGAATGAAGCCAGTGCCGCATCTTCACGAAGGACCGTATACCGCGCAACCAATCCGGCCAGACAGGCGACGATCAGGCCGCTTGCCAGACCACCAACGATCATGGTGGTCATCGATTCTCCGGCAATCAGAAATGCGACGGCAACACCGGGCAAAAGAGTGTGGGTATAGACATCACCGGACAGGCTCATGCGACGCAGGACCAGAAAAACGCCGAGGGGAGCGCCCGATAGCGATATCGCAACGGCCGCGGCAATAGCCCGGTAAATATCTGCTCCTTCAAGGGCCGGTTCAATCAATGTATCCACTTTATGCTACCTCGCCCCGTTCACAAATTGCAGCATCCTCGATCCAGGAACTGGAGATATCACGCGCCGCCTTCAGATTGTCTTCACAGATGACCTGTTTGGTCGCACCCCAGGCAATACATTCCCGGGCCAGTAACAATGCGCTGGGGAAATGTTCCAGAACCTGGGAAACATCATGCATCACGGCAATCACCATCCGCTCCTCGTCATGCCATTTCTGAACAACGGACATCAGGGTCTCGAGGGTCGCTTCGTCAATGGCCGTAAATGGTTCATCGAGCAACATCACTTGCGCGTCCTGTACCAGCAGTCTGGCAAATAAAACCCGCTGCATCTGGCCGCGTGACAGCACCCCCGCCGGTCGGTTTTGAAATCCATCCAATCCGACATCGTTTAGTGCTGCCAAGGCGAAGTCCACCATCGACATGGTAATGGTGCCGAACAGCCGGGACCGCGACCAGTGTCCCATGCAGACAACATCCATCACGGAGATTGGAAATGAAGGGTCCAGGTGCATTTGTTGGGGTAGAAAAGCGATATCACTTTTCGAAATTCCGTTTAACCGAATGCGCCCTTCCAGTGGTTTTAGCGCGCCGGACAACCCCTTCAACAACGTCGATTTGCCTGCACCGTTAGGGCCCACCACCGCCGTCAGGCAACCATTCTCAAATTGCCCGGTGACGTGATGAACGGCCGGATGACGCTCGTATCCCAGCGTCAGATTTTCCAATTGAATAAAGCGCTCCGTCACCATGTTACCGCCCTGCCCAGAAAATACCCAACCAGATAACGGAACTGAATGCGGTGGCGATTAACAGGCGTGCGGCAAGACCAAGTTGGAACAGGGTTGGTGTATACTTCCGATGATCGAGGCTCACAGGCCGGGACTGCTGGTTCAAAGTCTGGTTCCTGACAATATACGGTCGAAAACTGGCTGGCATTTATGTTATGTTATAACATATCTGTCAAGAAATTATCCGCCCGCTGCAAGCCGTCTCGCGAATTCCGTCAATTGCCGTGCCGTCGCGTTTGCGAAGGCGACACGCAGATACGGGGTTTGGGTCTTCCCGAAGAATTCACCTGGCAGGACAAGAATTCCCTTTTGTGTTGCGAGTTCTCTGGCAACGCTGATGGAAGAGCGCCCGACATCCGGGTGTCGGAGATAGGCAAAAAAAGCACCCCGTGAAATCATTCGATAACGGGAGGGATGATTAGCAAATGCGCGTTCAAGTTCGTTACCAAGTTCGATCACCCGAGCGCACTGCTGGTCCCGCCAGGCGCTCAGGTTTTGCAGGCCAAACAAGGCGGCCAGTTGTCCGATATGAGGTGGACAGATTGTGACCGTATCGGCGATTTTGGTGACAGCCGCCATGACGTGCGGACCGGCGATCAGCGATCCAACACGGTATCCTGTCAGACTATACGCCTTCGAAAAACTGTATAACTGAATTAGAACTTCCTGCCAGTTTCGTTCCTCGAACAAGCGATGAGGCGGTTCGACAATACCATCTCTCCGCACCCGGAAATCCCGGTATGTTTCATCAACAATCAGGGCCAACCCAAAGCGTTCGGCAAGGCTGTAAAATGCCAACAACCGGTTTTCCGAATAGGTTGATCCGGTTGGGTTGTTTGGCGAAATCAGGACGATGGCACGGGTTCGCGATGTGATCAGGGCTTCCGCATCTCCAACATCTGGCACCATGCCTTCGTCGGTTTCCCGGCATGGCATCGACACCGTGCGTATGCCCTGCATGGTAAACCACATGTCATAGTTAAAATAGAACGGTTCCGGCAGAATGATTTCATCACCTGCACCGGCCACAGCCGTGGTCGCCATGCAGAAGGCATGATTGCAACCGGTTGTAATTGCCACATCCGCCGCCGAAACCACTGCACCATACTCAGCAGATACCGTTGCTGCCAACGTTTCGCGCAATGCTGGCAACCCCAGAATCGGCGTGTAAAATGCCGCTTGCGAATCAGCTGCCGCACGCCCCAGATAGGCCAGCAGCTCCGGCGCCGGATTATAATTGGGAACAGCTTGTGCCATGTCCAGCAGATCGTACCCGTCGCGTGGCGGTGCGCCGGCAAGCCAACTTGCGGCTTCCGCAATTGGCGGCGTACTGACGGCGTCAACTGCCCGATTTATCTTCAACACTCCGACGTCCTTCTCGCATGGATAGGGCAAATTTTACTGTTTGCCAACGCTGCCACCTTCGTTCTGACTTGCAACATTTCCTGTTCAGTTCACCGATATCCGGCAATTGTAACCGTCGAGGCAATCACCTATATCATACTTCCAAGCGTTCTACCTGCCAGGAAATATCATGCCCGCTTCCGCCTACCAGCAACTTGAAATGCGTTACCGCCGTATTGGACTCTTGAGCGAGGCCGGTGCAATCCTGCATTGGGATTCAGCTGCCATGATGCCAGAAGGAGGTGCCGCTGCACGCGGCGAACAACTGGCGGAATTGTCAGCAATTTCGCACGGCATTCTGACAGGGCCGGAGATATCGGACCTGTTGGCGGACGCGATGAATGAAAGTGGTCTTGGGGATTGGCAAAAAACAAACCGTGACCTGATCTATCGGCAGTGGTTGCGGGCAACGGCACTTCCGGAAGATCTCGTCGTCAGGCACTCAATGGCATGCAGCGAATGTGAAAATCGCTGGCGGCAAGCGCGGGCTGACAATGATTTTCAACATGTTCTGCCTTCACTTGAACTGGTTTTGGACCTGACCCGCCAAACCGGCGCAGCAAAGGCCGACAAACTGGAGCTCGGCCTGTACGACGCCCTTCTTGATGAATTTGACCCCGGCCAGCGTAGTGCCGACATCGACGTGATATTCAATGATCTTGGAAACTGGCTGCCAGGTTTTCTGGAAGAAGCGCTCGCCTGTCAGGCAGAAAAACGAAACGGTGAGCCCTTGCCCGGCCCTTTCCCGGTCGCCACCCAGAAAGCCGTCGGTATGCGTTTCATGAAGGCGCTGGGATTCGAATTCGATCAGGGCCGACTCGACATCAGTTTGCATCCGTTCTGCGGCGGCACGCCTGACGATGTGCGGATAACGACCCGCTATGATGAAAATGATTTTTCGTCGGCATTAATGGGAGTTCTGCACGAAACCGGGCATGCCTTGTACGAACGCGGTCTGCCGGAAAGCTGGCGCCACCAGCCGGTTGGCCAGGCGCTGGGGATGAGTATGCATGAAAGCCAGTCCCTGTTGATGGAAATGCAGGTCTGCCGGTCACGTGATTTCTTCACCTATGCTGCACCCCTTCTGAGGGAAACCTTCAAGGGCGAGGGACCGGCCTGGTCAGAACAGAACCTGCATCGCCTGAATACGCATATCGAGCGCGGATTTATCCGGGTTGACGCCGATGAGGTCACCTATCCGGCCCATGTCATCTTGCGGTATCAATTGGAAAAATCGATGATAAACGGCGATATCCGGCTGAAAGATCTGCCCGGTGAATGGAACGATGGCATGCAGAGATTGCTGGGGGTCACGCCTCCGACTGACACGCTCGGATGCCTTCAGGACCTGCATTGGTACGACGGTGACTGGGGATATTTTCCCACCTACACCCTCGGTGCCATGACAGCAGCACAGTTGTTCAGCGCCGCCAGAGTTCAGCAGCCGACCATTGTCGATGGAATTCGCAAGGGCAATTTTCTGCCGCTTCTTCAGTGGCTTCGTGAAAACATCCACAGCAAGGGATCGAGCCGCACGACCCGTCAGTTGCTAATAGATGTTACCGGAGAATCCCTGAACGCGGACATTTTCAAAACTCATTTACGTCAGCGCTATCTTGACATGGACTGACAGACAGATCCACCGTCCGGCAGGATACGGGCGACACCCCATCCTGCTTGCCTCCCCCGATGGGCCGGAATAGGTTACCTCGTCGAGATGACGACGGAGAATATGGTTGAAGTATATAAGCACACGGGGCCAGGCTCCGGTTCTGGAATTTGATAATGTGCTGCTCAGCGGGCTTGCCCGCGACGGCGGATTATACGTACCTGAAAACTGGCCGCACTTCAGCCATGACCAGATCAGGGACATGAGGAAACTGACGTACAGGGAACTTGCATTCCAGATCATGGAACCATACGTCGGCACATCCATCGGGCTTTGTGATCTCAGGCGTATCATTGAAAACGCCTACGCAAAATTTGATGATGACGAGATTGCACCCCTTCGGAAAATCGATCGTTCGGAATACCTGCTCGAACTTTTCCATGGGCCGACACTGGCTTTCAAGGATATGGCCATGCAATTTCTGGGGCCGGTGTTTGATCACGTCCTCAAGGAAAAAGGCCAGCATGTAACGATTGTCGGTGCAACCTCCGGGGACACAGGGTCGGCGGCGATCGAGGCCTGCCGGGATCGCGATGCGATAGATATTTTCATCCTGTATCCTGATGGTCGGGTGTCCGACGTGCAACGTCGGCAGATGACAACGGTCCGGTCACCTAACGTCCATTGTCTCGCCATCGATGGAACATTCGATGATTGTCAGGACATGGTCAAAGCCATGTTCAATGACCGCCCGTTCCGCGACCAGCACAATCTGAGCGCCGTCAATTCGATCAACTGGGCGCGGATCATGGCCCAGATTGTCTATTATTTCTGGGCGGCGCTAAAAGTCGGTGCGCCGGAACAGGAAGTGGTATTTGCCGTGCCGACCGGAAATTTCGGCAACGTATTCGCCGGCTATGCCGCTTCCAAAATGGGGCTGCCCGTGCGGCAGTTAATTATCGGTTCAAACAGCAACGATATTCTGGTTCGCTACCTGGATACCCTTGTGATGAAGAAACAGGCCGTTCATCCGACCATCAGCCCGAGTATGGACATCCAGATATCGAGCAATTTCGAACGCTTGCTGTTTGACATATATGCCCGTGACGGACGGAAAGTTGCCGACGTGATGGAGCGCTTCAGGCGAGATGGTGAATTCAGCATTGCGCCGGAAGATATTAAGCGATGGAATGATATTGAGCCCCTGCCACCATATTTTGACGGCGCCCGGTTTGACGATATCCAGACGGCGGAGATGATCAGGACCGTGCAATCGGAATGCGGAGAACTGATTGACCCGCATAGCGCCGTCGGAATTGCCGCCGGTCGGGCCAGACATCGCGACCCGGCCCTGCCCCGGATCGCATTGGCGACGGCCCACCCGGCCAAATTTCCGGACGCCGTCGAACAGGCAACCGGCATTCGCCCGCAACTGCCGCCTCAACTGGCCGATCTTCATCAGAGACCCGAACGGATATCGTATCTTCCCAATGACCTGGCTCTTGTTCAGGCGTTTATCAACCGGACCCGGCCCCCGGCAGAACCAGATGGTGAAACGACATGAGTGCCAACGTAACGACGCTGACCAATGGCCTTCGGATCATTTCTGATCCAATGGACACAGTCGAGACCGTCTCGGTCGGCGTCTGGGTCGACGTCGGGACCCGGGATGAGTCCCCTGAAATCAACGGCATTTCGCATGTGCTGGAACATATGGCATTCAAGGGAACTCGTCGCCGTTCGGCTTATCAGATCGCCGAATCCATCGAAAACGTCGGCGGTCATCTGAACGCCTATACGTCGCGCGAACACACCGCCTTCTACGCGAAGGTTCTGAAAGAAGATACGCCTCTGGCCATCGATATTATCAGTGACATTCTGCAACATTCGATCATGGAGCCAGAAGAGTTGGCGCGTGAACAGACGGTAATTGTACAGGAAATCCACCAGGCCAACGACACTCCCGATGATATTATTTTCGATCACTTTCAGGAAACAGCCTACCCCGATCAACCGATGGGACGGCCGGTTCTGGGGACCGCAGAACTGGTTCATGCGATGAATCCCGAAACCTTGTTATCGTTTATGGAAGATCATTATTCACCGTCGAAGATGATCATTGCAGCCGCCGGAAACGTTGATCACGGCCAATTGGTTCAACAGGTCGAAACGTCCTTTGATTCTTTACCGCGCGGCAAAATCTTCTCCCGTGAAAAAGCTGTTTACACGGGAGGATCGTTTCGGGAAAAACGCAAGCTGGAACAGGTTCATCTGGTACTGGGATTCAACGGCCTGTCTTATGTGGACCCGGACTTCTATGCGGCGTCTGTCCTGTCCACCCTGTTTGGCGGTGGCATGTCATCCCGTCTGTTTCAGGAAATCCGGGAAAAGCGTGGCCTGGTTTATTCCATTTATTCGTTTCTGTCCTGTTACACAGACGGCGGTATGTTTGGCGTTTATGCGGGAACAGGGGCGGATGAAGCAGCCGCCCTTATACCGCTGATCCGTGATGAGATGGAAAAAGTGATAACTGATGTCTCGGATACCGAAATCGAAAGGGCGCGGGCACAACTGAAAGCCAGCATCCTGATGTCTTTGGAAAGCACATCAACCCGCTGTGAACAAATGGCCCGCCAACTTGGCCTGTTCGGTCGCCCGATACCAACGGATGAAACCGTCGAGAAGGTGGAAGCCGTCGATAACATCACCATTCGGCGTGTCGCCGGGAGATTGTTTTCCGGTGCCGTCACGCAGGCCGTTATTGGCCCGAAAACCACTGTCGGGCACTTTGAACCACTAACGCCCTAGCAACACTCCCGAACCCCCGGATTGGCCGCACTGGCCACCAAGCGACCATTTGCACAGCAAATATCTGTTCCGAATCGACTCTCCATCCGCCGGGAACAGGCACCCGGCGATCCGATAGGGGTGTCGGCACAAAAATTGCCAATAGTGAGGAAGAACCTGTGTGAGGAAGGTTCCGGACCTGACCGATCGGGGCAGCATGCAGCAGAGCACATATTTCCAAGACTCGCATAAAACGAATTTTATCAGCATTTTGCGGTCAGGTGGCGATATTAACCATAAATATCGACTTAATTCACATTAATCACACTTTATTTGTGTCAATCGGGGTTTTTCGATCAATTTTTCCCGATATGATTGATGATTCCCCCTGATTCAGGGGAGGGGGACGATTCTGGGGTCGTCAATGATCAGTATTGAAGTGATAAAGAAACTTGGGGTGGGTTCAACTTTGCTTGAATTCGCTGAATTCCTGATTCAGGAAAAAGGTGATCGGCAGTTTCCCGACTACCATAAACTGGACTTGATGAAAGTACCGCGTCTTGTTCCGAACGTTTGGGTAATCGATTTCAGAGGTGGAATAGCAGACGGAATGCTCTTTCATTTTTCGGGAACTGCCATGGACAGCCAATATGGCTACAACATCACAGGGCATACGTGGGAAGACTGTTATACGGGAGAATTTGGCACAAGTGTCCTCCAGTACTGTTACCATCCGGTGTTTCTCGAGAAGAAAACCGGCTTCACCCGCCGGATCGACCGGTTTGTCAGCGATCATCTGGATACCCATCGGACCATCGAAGCACTGTTATTTCCGTGCTCAGAGGACGACGATCTAATCAATTTCGGCATTGGCATTACTGCGTTCAGTTCGGCCAACCAGGAGTTTGAGCCGATTTTCACTGCCTTGTGAGAAGGTATTGTCGTATCCGCCGAACTCCCCCACACCGATCAGGATTTTACGGCAATCATCACGGCGCTTGTGAAACTCGAGACTCCAAATTTTGCAGCAATCTGGTTGTGACGTTTTTCCAGCATCCGGCGTGAGATATTGAGTACCTTTGCCTGTTCCGCCAATGTCAATTCCGGATTATCGATCTGAACCCGCAACACTTCCAGCTGTTTTGGCGAGAGCTGTATCAGGGAGCGGGAAATGGGAATTACGTCCGGATGATTGGCCAGCAGTTGGTGTAGTTTCCAGGCCGCCGCAACGAATAGGGCAATGTGGGTCTGCAATATCGAACCGTCGGGGGTCGACGTGCAGACCACCAGCGTCGAGCGACTTTCCCCCCGCCCGGACAGGAACACTGCACCATTCTGAATGCCGAATGCTTGCCATATTTTTTCAGCTTCCCGCGCATTCGGACGGTGCGAAAATTCCTCTCGTGCCTCGGAAAATGTAAAATTCTGCCAGCGCTGGCGAATGGCTTCGGCAACAGCGCAGGGCTGATCCCACTGTGGTCCGTAATAGTGCTCCAGAAACCCGGGATGCATGCGGTCCCAGGTATAAAGCTGGTCGTGCGACCTCAATTGCCACATGAGTTGATCAACGCCCAACTCATGCAGCAACGAGACGATCTCCTCAGGCGCGTTCGCCTGTTCAATTCGCAGGATGTCGATTACTTCGGTAATGGTTTCACCTGCTCCAAAGCGGTTTCCGCGAAGCGATTTGCTTCTGCCTGGGATGCATCGTGCAAATCGACGGAAGCTGACATCGGCACCAATCGAAGCTGAACCTGTTTATAACTGACATTATTGTAAACGACCGGCGGATTACCGGTCTCGACAAAACCCCGTTTTTTCCAGAACGCAAGCAGGCGGGGGTCTGCAACCGCCCCGATGACGGTCTGGCAGCCTTTGAACAGCGTATAAGCCCGCGCATGATTGGCAAGCGAATTGATAATCGCCGGACCGCGTCTGGCCGCCGGCGCGACAGCCAGACGCTCCCAGACCGCGACTCCGCCGTCATCCGCTGACAGTAGGCGAATTCGTAAGGTGCCGACAGGTTCCTTGTCAATCGTGGCAAGCAAATGTGTCGCACAAACAAAATCATTGCCGTCGAATTCCTCGGAATAGGGTTCGCCACGGGAAATAAATGCGGCCGCTCGAACGGCAACGCAGGCTTGATATTCGCTAGCGGTGGTAACGATTGATATCATCGGTGACATTGTACTCTCCATGTTCCTGAAAATCACTCACAATTAGAATACTACATATGTAAGCCCGCCTTGACTGAAACAGTTACGACCATATAGACTTCCAAGTTCGTCTCGAAATGGTTGTCTGGGACGACACTCTGCGATATAAGTGAAATACAGAACCGTGTGGACCGATTAGGTCTGTGTCCGGTTCGCCGTCTCAGGAAGTATTCTCCTCGTACGGCCGTAATTCCATCGTTGTGCATCCGCCCTTATTGGCGGGGCGGCAACGTCGTTATGCGGTCGGCGTTCCTAGTTCCCGATCCGATCGTGAGTGAATGAACCTGCGTCTGCCGGAAGCCGACGCAATTGAAGGAGAAAAATGATATGAGGGTAACCACCGATCTGGACACCGAAATCGGATTGCGTCTTCGTCAGGCGCGACATGCCAAAGGTCTGACTCAAAGTGATCTGGCACAGTTGATCAAAATCAGTTTTCAGCAAATACAGAAATATGAAAACGGCTCAAATCGAATCAGCGCAACCCGATTACTGCACATATCCAAGAGCCTGGGTGTCCCGGTAACCTATTTTTATGACGACCTGGGCGAACCCGACCTGACAGTCAGGACCCCTTCCTTGCCGGACCGCGTCATGCGATCAGCCCGCATTCTCGATGATATTCCCGACGGCGATGTCAAGGACCAGATTTTCATGTTGCTGAAGGCTCTCGGCAAGGATGTATCACACGAATACATTCGCTAGCCGCCTGCTTTTATTTGAAATGGGGTTCTGCGGAAAGCGGGCCATCACTCGGGCGTTGTCCGACAGCAGACGTGATCATTGGCCGGGCTGGAAATATCCAGTCCGGCCATATGTCCGCATGGTGCGTAAGACCGGTTGACCAAGGCATGTTCAGAATCGTAATGTAAAAAGCCCAAAGACGTGGGTCTGGCGGTTGGCGTGCTTTTGCGAAATTTGTTCAGATTTCGCCGTCTCACATGGATTGTCGTCTGGTCGAAGGATGTGGGTGACAGGTCCCTCGTTCTTGTCAAAATGAGGAACTTCAGACTATGTGCGATCAAGCCCCTCGCAAGATCAAAATGTTTCGGCTGAACCGCCTGCCATATCTGCTGTATCATGAGGATCAGATGAAAAATGTTTAAACTTCAGCGGCATTTTTCGCTGGCGAGTGCCGTCGCAATTTCAATCCTTACCGTAACATTGGCTTTCCTCTATCAACAGCACGCTTTCACGTCGCTGACCAAACTGATTGAAGATCAAAATATTGCACTATCCCAATCGTTCGCCAATGTCATCTGGCCAAAATATGCAAATTACGTAAAATCCGTTTCCTCGCTGGATGGCGACACACTGCGGGCGCGGCCCGAAACCAGAGAAATTCATGATACTTTAAAATCCCTGACCGTCGACCTGCCGGTCCTCAAGATCAAGATGTACAACCTCAACGGCCTGACAGTTTATTCCTCAGAATATTCGCAGATTGGTGCCAGCAAGAAAAGTGATCCCGCCTTCAGGTCGGTCGTTCGTCACGGCAAGCCATCAACGACAAGTTCATTCCGGGACGAGTTTTTGGCATTCGACGGACGTGTCAGCAACCGCCACCTGATCGAAAGTTATCTGCCAATTCACGGTAAAAATGGCCAGGTGGAAGGCGTTTTCGAACTGTACGCAGACGTCACACCCCAAGTCACCCAGATCAAACAATCAACCGCATCGGTGGTGATATCCCTGCTGATTGGGCTTGGAATGTTGTATTGCGTCCTGCTTCTGATCGTTCGCCGGGCAGATCGAATTCTGCACACCCAATACATCGAACTCGAAAGAGAAATTGGTGAACGAAAACGAGTGGAAGAAGCCCTGCTCAAAAGCGAAGATCAGCTTAAAATGCAGATTGTTGACCTAAAGGACCGTGAAAATCGACTTGCCAACCAGGGCGAGGAACTTGTCGCTATGGCCGAAGACCTGCACGCAGCCAAACAGGAAATGCAGTTTCTCGCCAACCATGATGCACTGACAGGTTTGCCGAGCTTGCGTCTGTGCAAGGACCGGTTGGCCAGCGCCATGACCAGCGACAAGCGCAGCAAGTCCCGAACGGCGGTGTTATTTATTGATCTCGACGGTTTCAAGGCTGTCAATGACAGTATGGGTCACGAAGCTGGAGATACTGTCCTTAAAGAAGTTGCGCAGCGGTTGAAATCTGTCATCCGCGAATCCGATACTGCCGCGAGAATAGGTGGTGACGAATTCATTCTGGTATTGCCATCCTGCGAACAAAAAGACGCAGCTGGCAAAATCGCCCGGAAAGTAATTGATTCCCTGGCACTGCCCATCCCTGTCAATGATCAGGTCGCGTCAATCGGTGCCAGCATCGGAATCGCGTTCTCTCCCGATGACGGCGAAACGGCGGATGTCTTGTTGCGTAACGCGGACGAATCAATGTATGCCATCAAACAATCCGGCAAAAACAATTTCGGGTTCCGTTCGTAGACCGGACGCTGCCAGACAGAATTGCCCGGGACGGCAGCAAAGGCGTGCTGCGTGCCGTCATTCCGACGTAACGTTAACATCAAGATACTGATCAACCAGATAATAGATCTGTTCGGCATGTTCTTCGCTGGAAATGACCAGATTACTTGATTCACCGTAGATATTGAGGACATAGCCACGTGCATTGGCAATCTTCTCCAGCGCCGCAATAAACGGGATCAGGACCTGATCGTTCAATGCCTCCGCGGTTGGGTGGCGCTCCATTTCCGCCGCCAGATAACGCATCAGTTCATCGGCCGATTTATTACCGGGGCCGGCTCCGCGTGCAGTCTTTCGTGCCATTTTATTTCCAGTCAGGGAGGATCAAGCGTGACCAGCCTGGTCAGACAACATGCTGGGGTCAATACCAATTTTCTGCATGGCGACCTGCCATTTGGCATCGAGGTTCACCTCGAATAATAATTCGTTGTCGGCGGGAACATGCAGCCAGCCGTTATCCCTGATTTCTGAATCCAGTTGCCCCGGGCCCCAGCCTGCATATCCAAGTGCCAGCAACCGTTTTCGGGGACCATCTCCGACCGCGATCGCGCGCAGGATGTCAATGGTAGCGGTCAGGCCGATCTGATCATTGACCAACATCGTCGCCTCTTGCATATAGTCCGCCGAATGCAATACAAACCCGCGGCCTGATTCGACTGGTCCGCCAGCCAGCACACCGATTTGTCCGCTGGCGTCCGGCAAGTCAATATCAAGCTGTTCCAGCAAGTCCTCGAACGTCAGTTCTTTCATCGCCCGGTTGACCACTAGCCCCATTGCCCCTTCGTTATTGTGTGCACACAGGAAAATCACCGTCCGGGCGAACCGTGGGTCCGGCATTCCAGGCATAGCAATCAATAACTGCCCGGAGAGATAGTCTGCGTTATCGGCAATTTCGATCATGATTACTCTAAAATAAGGGCTGGCCGACGCAAGGGCAATGGGCTCCTGTCACTATTGCATAATTTTGGGATCGGCAAAAGTGCAGAAACCCGCAGTTTCCGCCACCCGGATTTTCAACTGTTCGTGAGCAGGGTATTTACGCGTGAATTCTCCGCGTCGCGGGCTTATAAAGCTGTACATGAAATACCGACTACTTGTTGCGACGATGATTTTAGCCCTTGGCGTGGGATTACCCGGCCGCGGACAGGCCACCGAAGCCGATTCAGGCTGGGTCAAGACGGACCAGACGTCAATTCGCCTGATTTCTGCGTCGAAAACCACGGGGCAGGATGGCCCGCTGACACTCGGCTTGCAGTTCCAGATGGAACCTGGATGGAAGATTTACTGGCGTTCGCCGGGGGATGCCGGTTTTCCTCCGCAACTGGACTGGAACGGATCGAAAAATCTGGCCAGTGCAAAAATCGGCTGGCCCGTACCACACCGCTTTTCAGTGCTCGGCCTGGAAACACTGGGCTACAAGACGGAAGTTGTCCTGCCAATCACGGTGCAGGCAACCACCCCGACGCAGGGCGTCGATCTGAAACTCGCGCTCAAGTATCTTGTTTGCAGTGAAATCTGTGTTCCCTATGACGCAAATTTCCAGCTGTCACTTCCGTCCGGGCCGCCTGAGGCCAGCGACTTCGCCCATTTGATCGATACCTATCGGGCGATTGTTCCGGGTGATGGTAGTCGTCACGGCCTAAAAATTGTCAGTGCCATCGCCAGTGATGTTAATGGTAAAAAGGGATTGCGGGTCAGCGTCCGCTCAGAAATGCCATTTGAATCACCGGATTTATACCTTGAAGGCGCTGCTGGTCTGGCCTACGGCAAACCACAGCTATCGTTCAGTGAAGACCGCCGTCAGGCGGTGCTTGACGTCGCCGTTGACGGCCTCGATTTCGTCGATGATTCACTTGGTAAAACCCTGCTCGGGCGATCGTTTACCCTGACCCTTGCGGATGGTAAACGTAGCGCCGAACGGACGCTCAAGATCACGGCCAATGGCCCGGCAATCTCCCGACTATCAGATCAAAGTCAGAGCTTGTCATTTATCGCGGTCCTTGGCCTGGCTTTGATTGGCGGACTGATTCTCAACCTGATGCCGTGCGTGCTGCCGGTATTGTCTATCAAATTGATAAGCGCGGTTGGTCACGGCGGCGGAGATCGTCGCGCCGTGCGCATGAGCTTTATCGCGTCGGCCGCCGGTATTCTGTTTTCCTTTCTTATTCTCGCCGCCGCTCTGGTCGGACTAAAGGCTAGCGGCAGTGTCATTGGCTGGGGTATACAGTTTCAGCAACCGACTTTCCTGATTGCCATGGCAACCGTCATCGTTCTGTTTGCCTGCAATCTTTGGGGTTTTTTTGAAGTTGCATTGCCTCAATTCGTTTCCGGCTGGAGTGGACGAGCCGGGCATGCGCGTGGTCTGGGCGGACATTTCGTGCAGGGCGCGTTCGCAACGTTATTGGCGACTCCCTGTTCAGCACCGTTCCTGGGGACTGCCGTCGGCTTTGCTCTGGCGCGGGGCGCTGCAGAGATATTTCCGGTATTTACCGCTTTGGGGCTTGGATTGGCGCTGCCATACCTGCTGGTTGCGCTGTTCCCGTCATTGGCAACCCGACTGCCCAAGCCCGGTCAGTGGATGGTCCGGTTGAAACAAATTCTCGCCTTCGCGCTGATCGCCACGGCGGTCTGGCTTCTGTCGGTGTTGCAAACCACCGTTGGCGTGCAAGGCACAGCAATCGTAGCGGTGATCTTGATTGCGTTGATATTGACCTTATGGATTGCCGGACGATATCCACATAAAAATACTACAACCACTCCGATTGCGGTCGTGCTAGTTCTTGCCGCCGTGATATACCCAAGCATCCCACATACGCCCGATCCAGCCACGTCGCCGGTTAAACAATCTGCGATCCGCTGGCAATCCTTTGACCCGCAAGCAGTTGAGCGCATGGTGGCGGCGGGGCAGACCGTGCTCGTCGATGTAACAGCCGACTGGTGCATTACCTGCCAAGTCAACAAAACCCTGGTGATAGACCGTGATCCCGTGCTGTCAATGTTGACGGGCGGAGGCGTCGTCCCCATGCAAGGGGACTGGACATTGCCAAGTGACGCGATATCGCGATATCTGGCCCGGTTCGGACGTTACGGAATTCCGTTCAATGCCGTTTTTGGACCGAATGCACCGGAAGGAATTCTGCTGCCGGAATTGCTGACAGCACAAGCCGTCGTGGATGCCGTGTCAAATGCCAGCGGCAAAGTACCGGGCGCAATATCTGCCCGATAGTACTTCTGCAGATTTAGCGATACGCACCTCGCTCTGCCTCCAATTCCCGCTCATGTAAAGAGGTTGTTCCAACATGTGTGCAAAACCGGAAAAATATGTGATAATTGCGTGAAATGGTTAAATAGATTTTCAACTGGATGTCAGGGGGCCAAATGATCGACCGTGCGCAACAGTCATCCGGACCAGGTTCCGGCAAACCGAATAAACCCGTATCGGCCAACCGCCGCGTGCCGGCAGACGGCAAAATACTGAGCGAACAGGCCGACGAGTTGGCCGATGTTCTGCTGTCCAGGTTCATGACCCTGCTAAGGGCCAAGGTCACGGAAAGGAATGGTCACCTGTCTGCGGCCGACCTCGACCAGATGGGCAATGAGTTCCGCGACAGCATGGACAACATCAAGGAAATATTCCTGGAAGCGGTTGAAAGCTGCGCCCGGTCGAAAGAACAATCGCGTATGGAAGCCGAACGCGGCAACCTGTTTACCCGCCTGATGGTTCACAAATTCGAGCATCGCTTTGTGTCCGAGCGACAACTCTTTCAAAATCCACAGGCATTGTCGCGGCGGATATTACCCGGATTTATGACGGCACTCTATACAATGGTCGGAACCCAGAAACAGGAGGAGTTTGAACGCCGGGCGGAAGAAATGGCAAAAAACATGCGGGCCAGAGGAACCGATGACCTGGACTGGGCTGAAGTTTACCGGACATCCGCTGCCCGGATGATCGCCCTTGGCGCAGAAATTGAAATGGCCCAGCATTTCCGCGAAGCAGAAAAACGGTTGGATTGGTTGCAGGCGATCATCAATGCCAACCTGATTTCCGTTGATGAGAATTTCCCCGGTGCTGACTGGCAATTTTCAAGAGAGGCTGCTGTGCGAATGCTGAGAGACATCTTTTCTGACCTACGTGCCACTCTTGACCATCAGCCAACCCGGCAAAAAATTCGAAACAAGCTGGGGCCGGACGTCATCAAGGTTCTCGATGACGTCACGACACGATTTAATTGACACCCGACAAAAACCACATTGCCAACAATTTGAGGGTGGAAACTTCCAGCAAACTGACTATGTGTTGCATCAGCGCCTGCACCCACGATGGGACTGTTCCAGGCAGGGCGAACGATTTATCTGTTACCCGAGGGGAAAAAAATGACGATTAGTGCCGGGGATTCGATCCCATCAATCAATTTAACCACAATGACGAGCGACGGACCGGGTCCGTTGACAGCTGACGATATTTTCAAGGGCAAGAAAGTGGTCCTGTTCGGATTGCCGGGAGCGTTTACCCCTACCTGTTCAGCCAAACACCTGCCGGGCTTTGTCGAACATGCCGCCGCTATTAAAGCCAAAGGCGTCGATACGATTGCCTGCATGGCTGTAAATGATGCGTTTGTAATGGGCGCATGGGGCAAGGAGCACGACGCCGGAGACAAGGTCCTTATGCTGGCTGACGGCAGTGCGAAATTCACGCAGGCTGCCGGGCTGGTGCTGGACCTGACAGAACGTGGCATGGGTATACGATGTGAGCGGTTTGCCATGATCGTTGATGATGGTGTGGTTTCGTCGGTTTTTGTCGAAGGTCCCGGCAAGTTTGACGTTTCCAGCGCCGAAGCCATCCTGGGTAAACTCGGCTGATCTCTCTGAATACCAGCGACAGGCGGGGCGGCTCTCGGGTTGCCCCGTTTTTATGTGGTCGGCCTGTTGGCTACCCCTTCGGCTGAGTCGAATTCTTCTTGCGACTTCAGTGACTCACACAACAACCAGTCGCGAAAGGCAATCATCGCCGGTCGATCCTGCTTGTTTGTCGGACAGGCAAACGTAATGGCGTGATCAAACGGGCAGGTTAGGTTGAACAACCGCACCAATCGGCCGGACGTAATGTCATCCCAAACCGGTGCACTGCGAGCCAGCGCCACACCCTGCCCCTCAAACGCCGCCTGCAATGCCATGTTTGAATCCGGAAAGCGCGTTCCCTCCCGGACAGCCGGTGCAAAATCGGATTCGGCGACACCGACCCGCCTAAACCAAGGTTCCCAATGCGGCCCCCACTCCCCCGTCCGCAATAACAGTGGAAATCGACACAAATCTCGCGGGTCAGTCGGCCATCCCCATTCCTCAAGCAGACGTGGGCGAGCAACCGGAAATTCATATTCGTGCATCATTTTCCATGATGAAATGCCCGGCGTTGATGCTGTGCCCAGCCGAATCGACGCATCCAACCTGCCCGTTTCAAATCCCCCCTGCTCGTCAGCCCGTGTCGAAATCCAGACATCAATTTCTGGAAACAAATCACGAAACCCCTGCAACCTGGGAACCAGCCATTTGACGGCCACGGACGGTAACATCTGAACACACAGCACAGAATGCCTCTCATCCGGTTTGAGATCCTCCAGAGTCGATTCCAGCTTACGGAAAAAATCCCTGACGACCGGCGCCAACGCCAGACCGGCCGGCGTCAGTTCAAGCTTGCGCGTTAGTCTGGTGAACAGTTTTAATCCCCATACTTGCTCAAGGTGCTTGATCTGATGGCTGATGGCGCTTTGCGTCACATTCAATTCAGTGGCAGCCTTGGTAAAGCTCAAATGCCTCGCCGATACTTCCAGAGCCCGCAAGGCGGCGGTGGGAGGCAAGTGCGACATTTTAAAATACCGATCAGATCATATGCATGAGTAATACATAATGTATAACATGAAAAACCATCGTTTGTCAGCGTAATTAATATTGAATACATTGGCCTCATTGGAAGTCAGCGCACATTTTACCCTACGGTACATGAGGTATAGAAATGTTGAAATCGATGAAACGAAAAGTCGCCCGCATTTGGTACCCGGATCAGACCGCTGTACGCGATCGCTGGGGTGAAGTGCAAAATCGCGTTCTGACAACGCCTGAATTCGCACCGAAAGGCAATCGGCCCGGCGACGTTCTCAAACACATGCGCTGGGGATTTGGGCTGATGTAAGACTTTCTCTCGCCTGACAGGATACGCGGCCGCTCCCGATGGGGCTGCGTATCCGGGGTGAAGGAAATTACTGCGGAATGCCTCTACGGGCCAATTCATCGGCCCGCTCGTTGTCCGGGTGCCCATCATGACCTTTGACCCAATGCCATGAGACATCGTGCCCGGCCAGAGCTTCGTCAAGCCGCTTCCAGAGATCCTCGTTTTTGACGGGCTTTTTTGCGGACGTACGCCAACCATTCTTTTTCCATCCATGAATCCACTTGGTGATTCCATCCCGCACATAGGTACTGTCTGTATAGAGATCGACCGTGCTCGGGCGTTTCAGAGACTCAATTCCCTTGATTGCCGCTATCAATTCCATACGGTTGTTGGTGCTTGCCATCTCGCCACCACATAATTCCCGTTCATGATCCCGCCAGCGAAGCAAAACACCCCAGCCGCCTGGCCCCGGATTTCCTGAACAGGCTCCGTCCGTATACATTTCGATCTTGTCAGGATTGTCCAATGTCAAAGCTCCAGTCCGTAGTCCTGCGGGCCATCGGTGCCCTTGTGAAAGGTCAGTTTATGCCAATATTCCATCGGGTCTTTTCGCACAACGAGTGCGTCTGCGGGTGTGTTCAGCCAATCATACAAGCGGGTCAACAGGAACCGCATGGCAGCCCCTTTCGCGAGGAGCGGCAGCGCCACCATTTCCCGACCGGACAACGGACGTACTTTCCGGTAGTTGTGCAACAATTGATGCGCGTTGGTAATATTGAAACCGCCATCAACTTCAAAACACCATGCGTTGAGGCAGATCGCAATGTCATAGACATACGCGTCCGTACAGGCGAAATAAAAATCAATAATGCCTGACAAACGCCCGTCACGAAAAAACACATTGTCCGGAAACAAATCAGCGTGAATAATTCCGGCAGGCAAGTCAGTCGGCCAGTCTTTTTCGATCCCGTCCAATTCGCCAGCAAGTAAATCGGCGAGGCCCACACTGACTTCGTCCGCCCGACCCTGCGATCTTTCCAGCAGAGGACGCCAGGCGGCAACTGACAACGCATTCTGACGGACCATCCGAAAGTCGCTGCCTGCCAGGTGCAATTCCGCCAGACGGCGCCCGAGTTCAGCGCAATGGGCAAACGTGATGCGACGTGGCCACATACCGTCCAGAAAGCTAACAATCGCAGCAGGCCGTCCGGACAATTCTTTCAACGATTGGCCGTCCTGACCACACACCGGTTGCGGGCACGGAATGCCTGCCGATGCCAGATGCTCCATCAGGCCGAGAAAAAATGGCAGGTCGGTCGTTTCGACCCGCTTTTCATACAACGTCAGAATATAAGGACCCGTAGACGTGCTGAGCAGAAAATTGGAGTTTTCAACACCCTCGGCGATTCCCTTGCACGACAATACGTCGCCAATGTCATATCCTGCAATGAATGCGACCAACTCCTCATCAGTGACTTCTGTATATACGGCCATTTTTTGCCTTCCATCCCCCAAATCCGACATCCCGGGTTTTAGGGGGTGATGACCGCACGAGCAACAGGTGCCTGCAAATTTTTCAATTTTCAGAATTGTAGAATCCGTTCTGAGGGCGCGTATAATTCGCGCAATGATTTAAATAAACGGAGATCTACCGGCTTCAGTTTAAGTTCGATATCAACCCGTTATGTTTTGTTTGATCAACCCTCGGTTCACGATGGCCTGGGACCGGATTTGCCTATAGTGTTATGCAATGCTGATTGAGTTTTCCGAAGGGGTCGCCCTTCTCCTTGCACTATGTCTGGTCCAAGGGATCATCGTTAGACGATGGCCCCAGGAACAGATGTCCGGGCTGTTATTGTCGGGCATTTTGTACGGCGTGATCTGCGTGATCGGCATGTATGCCTCGATCGAAGTTGCACCCGGCGTTATCTTCGATGCAAGCTCCGTTGTATTAAGCATGTCGGGCTTATTCGGAGGACCTATCGTCGCGGGCATTGCCGCCCTCATTGCCGGAATTTACCGCATCGAGTTGGGAGGTGCAGGCGCAACGGTCGGTCTTTCCGTTGTCATGATCAGCACACTGCTCGGGTTGAGCTTTCGCATATGCGTCCAACGAAAATGGCTGGTTATCGGTCTGCGGCCGTTGCTGATGTTCGGGTTTTTCGTCCACACGACCGTAATCCTGTTGTACACCGCCCTGCCATCCAATGTGGTCGCCGTGATCATGGCGGATGTGGCCGCACCCTTTGTTCTGACATTTACCCTGGCAACCGCCCTGCTCGGCAGTTTACTTCAATCCATACTGGAACAAGTCTCTACGGAACGCTCGCTGGCAGAAAGTGAAAGCCGGTTTCGCGATATTTCCGAAATTGCCGGCGACTGGATTTGGGAAATGGATTCCGAATTGCGCTTCACCTTCCTGTCCGATCGATTTTTTGAGCTGTTTCTACTGGAGCGGAATGCCATCATTGGCAAAACCCGAAAGGAATTCGGTCAGGCCGAATCCGAGCAGGAACTCTGGCGAGCACATCAGGAAGACCTGAAACATCGCCGACCCTTCCGAGACTTCGAATATTCAATCAAACTTCCTGACAATCAAATTCGTTATTCTCGCGTCAGTGGCAAGCCGGTATTTGATGAAACCGGAAAATTTACAGGCTATCGTGGAACGGGGACCGACATCACCGCCCATACGGTGACCATTGAGGCTTTACGCGACAGCGAAAACAGATTTCGCACGGTCGTCGACAACCTGCCGATTGCCATCAATCTGAAAGACCGGGAAGGCCGGTTCCTGTTGGCCAACAGGCAAACGGAACTTTGGTATGGCACCAACGAAATTGATATGCTTGGTTCAACTGCGGACTCATTGTTCAACGAGCCAGAACACGTTCGGGCAAATCGCCGTGATCACGACAGGCAGGTGCTGGACACTGGGCAACCGCGAGCCCGTGCAGAAGTCATTCCGGGTGTGGACGGTGCCGCGAGATCCGTTTTTATCAACAAATTTCCGGTGCGCAATCCGGATGGCGACTTGATCGGACTGGGCACAGCGGTCACTGACATCACCGCGATCAAACAAGCGGAAGCAGACCTGCGCGCGTCCGAAGCACGATTGCAGGGAATTCTGAAAATCGCCCCGGAGGCGGTCATCGTGATCGACAAGGCGCAGAACGTTCAACACTTCAACCGCAGTGCCGAGCGGATGTTTGGCTATGACAGTTCTGACATGGTTGGCAAATCCCTTGATAGGCTGCTGCCGCACCATGTCCGGGGAAAACACGTGCAATATGTCGAGGAATTTGCCACATCGCCGGATGACTTCCGACTGATGAACAACCGGGCGGAAATTTCAGGTGTTCGTCGCGACGGCAGTTCGTTTCCGGCAACCGCGTCACTATCGAAAATCATGGTCGGCGGCGAACAAATATTTGTTGCAATGGTGACCGACATAACAGAACGCAAACAGGTGGAAGAAGCGATCATCGCCTCCAAGGAAGAGGCGGAAATGGCCAACCGGGCAAAATCAGAATTTTTGGCAAATATGAGTCACGAATTACGAACGCCGCTCAACGCGATTCTAGGATTTTCCCACATGTTGAAACACGAAATGTTTGGCCCCCATTCCGACCCCCGATACGCCGACTATGCGACAGCAGTCAACGTTTCAGGCACACATTTACTGCAAATTATAAATGATATTCTCGATATATCGAAAATTGAGGCCGGAGAAGCGATCGTTCAGGACACACCGGTCGATGTCCAACAGTGTGTCCTCGGCTGTATCTCCATGACGGCGGTCCGCACCCGGGAAGCAAATGTGACCGTCTCGCTGGATACATCTGAATCCCTACCGCACTTGCGGGCGGATGAACGGCACGTCAAACAAATCGTCCTCAATCTGTTATCAAATGCCATCAAATTCACGCCCACAGGAGGGCGGATCGCAGTCAGTGCCCACCTGAATTCCAAATCCTGTATTCAGATCGACGTCATCGATACTGGAATTGGGATCGCTCCTGAAGACATCGAAAAAGTATTGCGACCATTCGGGCAGGTCGCCAAAAGTCATCAGCGCACACATGAGGGATCGGGTCTCGGATTGCCGATCAGTGCGTCATTGATGAAATTACACGGTGGAAACCTGTCGATCAGCAGCGTAGTGGAAGAAGGCACGACCGTTTCAGTGATTTTTCCTGCTGATAGAACACTTTCAGCCATAGCACCGGACGCGGATGCCAGCCACACCGACGGCGTATAGCGCACAGCGCACGGGACAGCATGAAGCAGCACCGTGCTGGACATTGCTTTCTCATCCTGTTTACCTCCTCAGAAGTCAACAGAATGTGCCCGCCTGACAAGCGACTCTGTGTGTCAACAATGGTGTATTCCGGTGATTTTCATTGATTGCAAGATGACCGCCCAAACGTATTGACCCCCAACAGAAATATTCGACGGGTAATCTCTGCTACCCATATCTCACACTGCATAATTCGAGTGGACAAATACTTGCTCTGATATACGAACAGGCGCAGACTCACCGATATGAACCTTTTGCGTCCGCTCCCGGCATTCGCGGAGATAACAATACTGTCTTTTTTGAGTTTGGGACTGGTTCCACTACTGCCACCCGATGCCGCCATCGCGCGTCCAGAGATTTTCACAGATCGGGCCCCGCCCCCTGACGAAGAAGGCGGACCGCGAAAATCAGGCATGGCGGTATCGGATGTCCAGCGTGCGTTGTCGGAAATGGGGTACTACGTCGGAGCGATTGATGGTCAGTTGAATCGGGAAACCCGTGCCGCAATCCGAATTTATCAAAAGCAGGTAGGTCTGAAAATCGACGGAAAGGTAACACGCCCCCTGTGGAGTGCGTTGCAGAATACCTCAAAAGTTCAAATCCTGTTGCGGCACCTTGAGCAGGCACGAAAATCAGGAATTGAGAAGGCGAGAGACGCTTTGCTTGCAAACCCCGCGACCCGTGACCTGATCAAACCGGCCGGCCCGGAAAAAGCAGACCCCACGCGCGACGCTTCCGCCTGTTTTGCAGACCCTTCCGTCAGTTGCCTGCTGAATGCCGCGCTTGCCAACGTAAAAGCCGTCTTCAAACCCGAATTACGGGATTGGGCTTTGGGTGAAATACTGGCGGCCCAGTCACGGGCGGGAATGAACGAGGCCGCCAGACAGACAGCTGCACAAATGCAAGACCCCAGATTAATCATGGTGGCATTGAGGGACATTGCGGAAGGTCAGGCCGAATCAGGAAATGCGGATGGTGCATGGGAAGCTGTAAACATCATCCCTGACACCACCAAGATGGTCGAAGCGTTAGTCGCGATCGCCACCATCCAGACCCGACAACGCCGATTCGATGATGCCGAAAAAACAATTTTCCGGTTGGACCGGTTATTGGACCAGGAAAAGTCACATACACGGCAAGTATCGCTCGGTTCCCAGGTCGCTATCCTTTTGGCGAGGGCCGGAAAACCGACCTTGTCCAGCTCCCGGTTAACCCGATTGGAGACCATGGCGCGTGCACTGTCATCTGACCCTGACAAAGAAATCTCCCTTCGCTACGTGGCAGCCGCGCTGGCGGAAACCGGCCACCCGGACAAAGCAATGGTCATACTGGAAAGCATCAGTTCGGCATCAGAACGAACGTCGGTTCTGATTTCAACGGCAGCTGCGCAGGCCCAGGCCGGCAATACATCCGCCGCACTGGCAACTGCGGAAACAATCGAGGCTGTTCGATATCGCGCCGTATTGCTCTGCAAAATCGCCATATCCCAGGCCACGGGAAACGAATTTGAGGCGGCCTGGCAAACTCTGGATCGCGCCCGGCGTTCAATCGAACAGATTTCGCTTCCCTTTGCCCGTTCGTATGCCATCAGCCGGATATCCCTGTCAATCAGCCAACTGGTGGTCATGGCGGGTAACAAACGGGAGAATTCCGGTGAACCCGGGAGCCAGGCAGGTTCGTTGCAATTTTCGGATGCCGTCAAACTGGCTCAAAGCATCGATGACGCACGTTTGCGGGCCCACACGCTGTGGTCCATTGGATCGGATCAGCGACAATCCGGGGACGCCGATGGCGCGAGCGCGACTGAACAGGAGGCCCAACTCGCCACGGTAGACATCAAAAGCCAATTGACCCAGGTCTGGATGTACACTGAGCTTGCAATTTTGTTCGCCGGACGGCGTGATTCTGACAGCAGTCAACGGTCTTTCAAGAGCGCCCTTGACACGGCGTCACAGATTGACAATGCATGGGGGCGGGCCCGCGCTCTGGCGAAGCTTGCCGGAACGATGCTGGAAATGGCGTCGATTGGTGCACCTCCACACTGACTAACAACGTGCGGCACGTCTCCTTTCTATGACCGGTCGACAGACTTGCGAGACCGGCTGGCAACGCTTATGGTTTGCTGACAGATACTTTTATGGCAACAGGATAGTACGGTTATGAGCGATCCGGTTATTGTACAAAAATCACCTTTCGGCGTTGACGTCGAAAAAGGTAAAAAATATTTCTGGTGCGCATGTGGTAAAAGCAAAAATCAGCCTTTTTGCGATGGCAGTCATTCCGGAACGGATTTTACGCCGGTTCGCTACGATGCTGAACAGACAAAAAAAGTCTATTTTTGCGGATGTAAAATGACCGGCAACCGCCCGATGTGTGACGGGACTCATTCCTCGCTGTGACAACCTTAAATAAAATCGGCCGACCGGATCCGGGTGCAATTTTCGCGCTGATCGCCGTTCTTTTCCTGACAGGCTGCACCACGGCAACCAATGTTACCGACTTTTTTACAAAACCTCCGATTCTGCCTTGTCCTGATTTTCGCGTCCTGGCAGATGCCGCTGATTACACCACCTACCGGTCGGGTCCCGGGCGGGATCTGACAGATGTCAATTTTGAAGGCAACATTGATAATATGCGTGTTTCCTGTCTAACGCTGATGGACCGGGACACCAAGATTGGCACTATGGAAGTCGACGTTGTGGTCGATTTCATCGCTCAGCGCGGCCCGGCAAACAAGGATCGCAAGGCCACCTTCCCCTACTTCATCAGTGTAACCGATCTGGATAAAAAGATACTTTATCGCGAGGAATTCAATATATCGGTTGATTTTGAAGGCAACCGCACCGGAATCGGTTTCCGGAACAAACCTGTCACGCTACAGCTTGACCTGAAACCAAACGTGACTGGCCGGAATTATATTGTCTTCACCGGGTTCAAAGTGAACAAGGAACAACTTCAATTCAATCGCGAACGCCGCCGCCAGATAACACGATAAGTCAGAACGAGGCTATTCGGATCTTTTGGTCATGCTTGGCTTGTCAACATACAATGGCAATGTGAAACGAAAGGTCGAACCCTGCCCTTTCTGGCTTTCGACAACAATTTCACCGCCCTGTTTTTCGACCATCTCCCGGCACATCAGTAAACCCAGCCCGGTCCCCGACTCGCCGTCGGTTCCAGGGGTTGAGACCTTGTCACCGATCTGGAACAGATGCCGTATTTTTGAGGTTGCAATTCCAACACCGGTATCGGAAATCGAAACCTCAGCTATATCGGTTGCACATCGAACAGATACCGTGACTGACCCTGCCCGTTGTGTAAATTTCAAGGCATTGCTAATAAGGTTCCGCAGAACGGTATCTGTCATTTGAGGGTCCGCAAACACCTTGACCAGATCGGCCCCTCTGCTTTCAAGGGAAATTCCCTTCAACGTCGCGGCGGGCCGGTATCGTTCAATATTGTTTTTGATGATCTTGTTGATATCAAGCGCCTGTTGGTTCAGCTCTATGCCGCCCAATTGAAGTCTTGCCCAATCCAGCAAATCTTCCAAAAGCTTGAATGCCTGATCCGCCGATTGATGGACCAGCGCACTGTATTCTTCAATCTGCTGCGCACTCATATTTCCGGCACCACTCGCCAGCAGCTCCGAAAAACCAAGCATCGCATTAAACGGACTTTTCAAATCGTGCGCAATGATCGAAAAGAAATTGTCCTTCTGATCGTTGAGCTTTTTCAGTTCATCTCGCACCCTTGAAAGGTCTTCCGCCAGACTGATCAACTCCGACGCCTGCGTTTCCAGACGTTCTTCATTGTCCATCAGTTCAAACACCTGGCGTTCCAGGCGTTCGTTTGTCAATTGTTTGTCGTGCTCTTCTTTTTTACGGTCAGTTATATCAAAAACGATCGATACCACTTCACCGGTATCGATCGGCATACGGGCGACTTCAAGTTGTCGGCCTCCTGTCGCCTGATCTTCAAACGTGGTGGCTTTCTCACTGTACCACCCAGCCAGTCGCTCGCGGATCAGTTGGTCCGGGTTTCCCGGCCCGTAATCTCCGCGACTGGCCCGAAACCTGATGATCGCCATCAACGGATTGCCGACGGTCACAAGCTCCTGCGGAAGTTTCAGCAAATCAATAAAATTCTGATTTGCCGCCCGCACGGACCGGTCCCGATCAACCATGATGATCCCGCACGGCATATTGTCCAGCGCCAGACGCAGCTGGTTTTCACGTTCTGCCAATGCGGCTTCGACCCGACGCATGGCCGTAATATCCTGCATGATCCCGGACGACCGGATCAAGGTGCCGTTTTCTACTTTTTCAGGTGACGAGATTTCGCGAACATTCCGCACAATACCATCCCGACCAACGATTCGGAATTCAATGTCATATCTGGTCAGCTCCCGGGCAGCCTTGTCCAGCGTCTGCCGGTAAAAATCCCGATCCTCCGGGTGCACCCATGTGGTATCCGCCTTCCGACTACTGGTCAGTGTAATATATTCCGCGACACTCACACCATGCATACGTGCTATTTCGTCCGAACACCAAACGCAACAGTCCGAGATGTCATCCCAGACCCAGTGCCCCAATTTTGCCAATGTGGCTGCTTCACGGTATTTTGCCTCATTGTTCCGGCGTTCGTTTTCCGCCATTCGACGAGAAGTAACATCCCGACACCAGAGGATGACAGACGCCTGGCCTTCAAATACAATTTTCTGGGAATCATGCGCGATCCAACGGTGGCAACCATCATTGAAGCGAATGCGTTCGGCCTCAAAGTCGACAAGCCCCGTTTCGGTAAGGACCTGCCTGCTGGCAAACTCAAAATCTTCTTTGCGAACCCAGGATGCGGATATGTCTGTTTCCAGAAATACCGAGCCTGACTCCGCCCCCATCATGTCCAGTTGTGCGCGATTTGCGTATAACCGTCGCCAATCCTTTACGGCGAAAACGGAAACACCTATGGGGCTGTAATCCAGCACTGCACGCATGTCGACAGCCCCTGCATCGTCGGCTGCAGCTTTTGTCGTGTCGCCAATAATCCTGGATTTAGTCATCGTGTCGTCTGGTAGTTTCCGCCCGATTGACCGGCTAAGACCGAATTGAAGATCAGCATACAATCGCAGGACTTAATGAACAATGAAAGTTTCACCATATCCCGCGATCACGATCAGCCGGAACATGGCAAGTGTTGCCGGGCACCGCGGTCTCATCTCGACTTCAAGGACAGACCTAGGCGGACCTACACCGCGATCGTCCGTCGCTGGACCTCCAGCGCCTGCCTTCTTCCCTTGAGGGTCAGTTGCTCTGTGATGCCGGGTTCGACGCCAGCTGTACGCAATGTTTGTGTATCAACCACCAATTCGCTGGGTCCGGCGGCAGAGCATAACCGGGCGGCGACATTGACGCTGTCTCCGATTACCGTAAAGTCCTGCCGGTTTTCTGGGCCAATCGCGCCCGAGATAACCGGACCCGAATAGATGCCGACACCGACCTGTCTGGGAAGGTTCAGGACCGCCAGATCCTCTAGGAGTTGAACGGCGGCATCAACCGCCCGCCGCTCACGATCCAGACCGTCAAATCGCGCCAGCACTGCATCACCGATCATTTTGTCAACATCGCCACCGTGATGCGAAATCGCCTTTACCTGAACCGACATAACCAGGTTCAGGAATTCAACCACTTCCTCGGGCGGGCGCTCTTCCGAATAGGCGGTAAAATTCCGAATATCTGTCATCAGCAACGTGCAGTCTATTTTTCGCGAAGTCTCGTCTTCACTTTCCATAGATTGGCGGGCCGCATTCATGGTCGAACGGGATACAAATCGCTCCAGTTGCTGCCCCAGACGGGCCAGTTGACCCGTACGCCAGTCAATATCACCCTGAGCCCGCACAACGAGCTCATTAATAGCAAACGCAATCATGGCCAGAAACAGCAGGGGTACAACAAATGCCGGACCGGCAATCTTGAGCAGCAGGGAATCCAGAACGCCCACCGGTTCATACAATTCAATCACAATGCGTCCACCTGCGTCCAGGTCAACGGGTACGTATAATTCATACAAATCTGACCCGTCTCTGGCCGGTTTCCGGACAACAGATCGCTTGTTATCATACATGGCGGACCGATAGGCCGGACTTGAATCAACAAATCCGATGCGTTTTTCGTCGGTGCTGTAAACGACAACCCCCTCCGGCCCGTATATCTGCAATCGTGACAAACTCATTTCAACTTCTTCGTTGTGCAGAATATCCAGTAGTTTCTGGCCGCTCGGCGTCGAAAACACAGCCTCCGGCAACGCGCCGTTCGCCAGTGCCTGCCAGGGTGCCGGCGTTTCCTGCATGACGGCTCTATGAACAATTTGCGCCCGCCGCGAAGCAAACTCGAGATAGACCTTCTGCATCAGGTTCGTTCCGCCGAACCCGGCAGCCACACAGAAGGCGACTGCCAATAGCAGGAATAGTGGAAGAACCCGACGTTGAAACAGTCTCTTTAGCGGATACGGATTGTCGTAGTCAGGTAGCGACCCGACAACGGATTTTTCTGTTTTTTGAGGCAAAAAAACACCTTCCTACGCACTGAAATCCAAACGCGACTATATTCCGACCCTCATATAGTGTCATTTGCGCAAACTGCCAAGTGGCCGATACGGCAAATGATGGCTGGCCCCTGCTGGTAAACGTTCATGGCTGATCTTCTGCACGGTGCATTGACCCGCAATGCCGGTCATGAGATAGTGCTGCGGTGAATTGCGTTTAATCTCAAATGATCACTGTGGAAGAGTACAGGTGGACTGAGCCTGTCGCCGAAGGAGCAACCGCCCCGGAAACTCTCAGGCAACCGGACCGCAGCGAGATGAGACTCTGGAAAGCGAGTCCGGCGGAATGACCGCTGGCTCCACCGAAGATGTAAGCGGATGGTTCAACGGACCCATCACGTGAATCTTTCAGGTTCCGCGACAGAGGGGGCTTCTGACGATCTGGACAGGCGATCTGAAAGGATCGCCATGGTCGGCGGAGTGTCCGAAATCTGTCAATCGGGGTACCTTCCATGGCACATCCAACCTCTCACTTGTTAACAACTCCCCTCGATTCGCTTCATCGCGAACTCGGTGCAAAAATGGTCCCGTTTGCCGGATATGACATGCCCGTCAGTTATCCCATCGGGGTTTTGAAAGAACATGAACAAACCCGCGTCCGAGCCGGACTGTTCGATGTTTCCCACATGGGACAAGCGTATCTGAAGGGACCGGACGCGGTTGATGCAATCGAATCTCTGGTTCCCGGGGATATTTCCGGTCTGGCAGGCAATGGCGTTCGATATACCGTTCTGACAAATGATCAGGGCGGCATTATCGACGATCTCATGATCTCCAGATGCGAGGGCGACCTGTATCTGGTCTTCAACGCGGCATGCAAAGAGCAGGACATTGCCCATATCACTGGCAGCATTGGTGATCGGGCCTCTTTCGAGGTGATTCATGACAGGGCGTTGATCGCACTGCAGGGTCCAGATGCATCCACCGTACTGGCCCGTTTTCTACCCGCATCACGGCACATGGACTTCATGACCGTCGCCAGGCTGCACTGGGACGAAGTCGAATGCATCGTCACCCGTTCCGGCTATACGGGCGAAGACGGTTACGAAATTTCAATTCCTTGCGACGACGCCCAGGACATTTGCCGATTGCTGCTGGATGAGCCGGAAGTCGAAGCGTGCGGGCTGGGTGCTCGCGATTCGCTCCGTCTGGAGGCCGGTCTGTGTCTGTACGGGAATGACATCGACCAAACCACCACGCCGGTCGAAGCCGGTCTGACATGGATTGTCGGCAAGCGACGGCGTACTGAAAAAAATTTCCCCGGTGCCGACAGGATCGTCCAGCAAATCAATGATCAACCGACACGAAAAAGAGTAGGTATCCGGCCAGATGGCCGGGCACCCGCTCGAGCAGGAACGGATGTTCTCGATCTTAACGGCCATGTTGTCGGGCACATAACCAGTGGCGGTTTTGGACCGACCACTGGTGGACCAGTGGCCATGGGATACGTTCCGATCCTATTGTCCGAACCGGGCACAGAAATCGGCCTGTCGGTCCGTGGCAAGGTTTTGCCGGCACGGGTCGTCAAAATGCCCTTCACACCTCATCATTACTACAACGGTTAAGTAAGGAGACATCTGAAAATGAGCCTCATGTTTACGGCAGATCACGAATGGATACTGGTGAAAGGCGACGTTGCCACCATCGGCATTACCGATTACGCACAGCAGGCGTTGGGCGATATTGTATTTGTCGAGACACCAGAGGTCGGCAGCGACGTATCATCCGGCGATGAAGCCGGCGTTGTCGAATCGGTAAAGGCCGCCAGTGAAATTTACGTTCCGGTGTCCGGTGAGGTGGTCGAGGTCAATGAAGACCTGGAAAGTGAACCTTCAAAGGTCAATACTGACCCGATGACGGATGGCTGGATGTTCAAGGTCAGAATGACCGAGCCTGCGGAACTGGATGGCCTGATGGACGAAGCCGCCTACACGTCGCACATCGAAGGTCTGGACTGATGGCGATGCCGACGCTGAGCGAACTGGAGCACCGGGACGATTTCATCCGCCGCCATATCGGGCCGGGTGAAGAGCAGATATCGGATATGTTAAATCAACTCGGGCTGAGTTCGCTCGACGAACTGATCGACAAGACGATTCCGGCCAACATCCGCACCGACAGACCTTTGAAAATCGGCAAAAATCTGACCGAACGCGGCACACTGTCCTATCTTCGCAAAATGGCTGAACGCAACCAGGTCTTCGTCTCGATGATCGGAATGGGATATTACGGCACCAAGATGCCCAGCGTGATCTTGCGTAACGTGATGGAGAATCCCGGCTGGTACACAGCCTATACACCCTATCAGGCGGAAGTCAGTCAGGGGCGAATGGAAGCCATTCTCAACTACCAGCAAATGATCATCGACCTGACCGGTATGGAACTGGCCAATGCCTCATTGCTGGATGAAGGTACTGCGGCTGCGGAAGCCATGACCATGGCCCGGCGCATTTCCAAATCAAAAAGCAATACCTTCTTTGTAGATGCCGACACACACCCGCAGACCATCGAAATCCTGCGGACCCGCGCAAAGCCGCTCAAATACAAGATCATCACCGGGGATCCGTCAAAAGACCTGGCCGACCACGAATGTTTCGGCCTGTTGCTGCAATATCCGGGATCCAGCGGTCATGTCCGCGACATAGCACCAGTGATTTCATCCGCCCACGACGACGGCATTATTGTGACCGTTGCTTCCGACCTGTTGGCGCTGTGCCTGTTGACTCCCCCCGGTGAAATGGGTGCTGATATTGTCGTCGGCAACTCGCAACGGTTCGGCGTACCCATGGGATACGGTGGACCACATGCTGCATTTTTTGCGACTCGCGACAAACACAAACGATCCATGCCCGGGCGGATTATCGGCGTATCCGTTGATTCAGAAGGCAACCCTGCTTTGCGCATGGCCTTGCAAACCCGTGAGCAACATATCCGTCGTGATAAAGCGACATCGAATATTTGTACTGCACAGGTTTTGTTGGCGGTTATCGCCGGTCTTTACGCCACATATCATGGCCCCGACGGTCTCAAACGGATCGCCGGCAAGGTGCATCGCATGACCCAGATTCTTGCGGAAGGGCTGGGCCGCCTTGGATTCAAGGTCGTCAACGATGCTTTTTTCGATACCCTGACCGTCCATGTCCCCGGACAGGCCAACCGAATCGCGGCACGGGCGCGGGAAGCTCGGATCAACCTGCGCGTGGTCGATAGCGACCACCTGGGCATATCTTTCGACGAAACCACCCGTCGGCGCAATCTTGTGGCACTGTGGAATGTGTTTTCGACCAGCGCCGAAAGTGAACTGGACCTGCTGGCGATCGACGGAGAGGTCACAGAATGCATCCCGGAACTACTACAGCGGAAAAGCGCCTATCTGACCCATCCGGTGTTTGGTCTGTATCATTCAGAAACCGAGATGATGCGTTATTTGCGTTGGCTCGCTGCCAAGGACATTGCGCTCGACCGGGCAATGATACCGCTTGGGTCCTGCACCATGAAGCTGAATTCCACGACTGAAATGATCCCGGTAACCTGGCGGAATTTCGGCGCGATCCATCCGTTTGCACCTCTGGACCAGACCCAGGGCTATCAACAGCTTTTTGAAGAGCTGGAAGACATGCTTTGTGAAGCGACCGGTTTCGCCGCCGTTTCACTGCAACCCAATGCCGGTTCACAAGGTGAATATGCGGGTTTACTGACAATCGCCAAGTATCACGAAAACCGGGGTCAGGGATATCGGGACGTTTGCCTGATCCCCGCCAGCGCGCACGGCACCAATCCGGCCAGCGCCGCCATGGCGGGCATGCGAGTTGTGGTCACGGAATGCGACGACCACGGCAACGTGGACGTTGCGGACCTGAAGGCCAAGGCTGAATTGCATTCAGAGAACCTGGCGGCACTGATGATCACCTACCCGTCAACGCACGGTGTATTTGAGGAAGCCATCATTGAAATCTGCGACATCGTTCACGACAACGGTGGTCAGGTCTACATGGACGGCGCCAATCTGAATGCCATGATCGGGCTGTGCCGGCCGGGAACTTTCGGGCCGGACGTGTCACACATGAACCTTCATAAAACCTTCTGTATCCCGCATGGCGGCGGAGGTCCGGGCGTTGGCCCCATTGGTGTTCGCTCCCATCTGGCCCCGTACCTTCCCGACAGCGCCCAGATCGATGGTGTCAATCCGGCGGCACGGGGGGGCGAAACCATCGGTTCTGTGTCTGCCGCACCGTGGGGGTCCGCCAGTATCCTGCCAATTTCATGGGCCTACATGTTTATGATGGGCGGCGACGGACTAAAAAGGGCAACCGAAGTAGCGATTCTCAACGCCAACTATATTGCCCATCGTCTCAATCCACATTTCCCGGTTCTCTATACGGGCAAGAACGGCATGGTTGCACACGAATGCATTGTCGACCTCAGGCCGATCAAGGAATCGTCGGGAATCACGGTTGACGACGTTGCCAAACGACTGGTCGACTATGGTTTTCATGCGCCGACCATGTCATTTCCGGTTGTCGATACGTTGATGATCGAGCCAACCGAATCCGAAACCAAGCGTGAACTGGACCGGTTTTGTGATGCGATGATTTCGATTCGCACTGAAATTCGCGAAGTTGAAGAAGGTGTGGCAGATGCAAAGGACAATGTCCTGACCAATGCACCGCATACCCATCATCTGCTGTTAAACGGCGACTGGACCCACCCCTATTCAAAGGAACGCGCGTATTTCCCTCTTCATTCGCTGCGCGAGGACAAGTTCTGGCCACCGGTCGGTCGGGTTGACAATGTGTACGGCGACCGGAATTTGGTATGCACCTGCCCGTCCATCGACAGTTACAGAAACGCCGCAGAATAAATCCGGCCCGCCTTCCCCGGCATGATGCGAAGAGGAAGGCGGGCCGCCTGCTACCAGCTTTCGAACCAGCGCAATCTGATCGACAACGTGCACATTTCACCAAACACTGATCCATATCATGGACACTCTATTGCAAGTGGATGCACCTTTACGAGAGATCACAATTGATCCGCAGGTGATGGTCTATGACGCACACGAATTCCGATTTTTTCAATGTATTCCGCACACCGCGCCCTTGGTCCGCCGGTATGATTGCCGGACTCGCCGGCGGTGCTGCCGAGATTGTCTGGATCGTTCTGTACATGGGTTGGACCGGCGGTGATCCTGAGCGAATGCCTGAGGGCATCGTTGCCTCGGTATTTCCCATTGCGGCAACGACGAAGGTTGCAATTCCCCTCGGCATCCTTCTTCATATGGCGATCGCGGCCGTGCTCGGAATTGTGATCGTGCTGGCAATCAACATGTTCTGTCCTCAAATTCGCGGTACGACCCACGAAAAGGCCTTCATCATCGCAGTTCTGATCGGTGTATGGGCCGTTAACTTCTTTCTGATTTTACCTGTCATCAATCCACAATTCATCACACTGGTTCCGTATGGTACCAGCCTGATCTCCAAGGTCCTGTTCGGATTCACGGCGGCTGTGGTTTTGCAACGACTTCCCTGGCGAACAATATAAATCCGACCCCGCCTGGCGATCCCTCCGGATATCCTCATCCCTTGATTCTGAATTGTGACACCCGGTCTTTCGTAAAAAAACAATGTGCCCTAAAGTATCCCGGTACTGACAATCCGGTGGTCACATGAAATATATTCGGGCTCACTGGCGTGGCGATCATTCCCTGCTATGGTCGTTTATTGTTAATTTTGCCCTGGTCCGATTGCTGATCCTGGCGGCCGCACCATATACGCTGCCGCCCCACCTGTCCGACCGGACGGTATCAATTGTCGCAACAATACTGTTTACCATCTTTTTTCATGGACCGGTTTTCCTATGGCAGGTAGTCGGGCTGTTGAGAGCGTGTCATTTCCAGGCGCGTCGTTTGTATGCGGACATGTGGCGTTGGGTCGGAAACCTGATGGTCCTGATCAGTTTTGTGTTCGGGTTGATATCCATATTCTCCGGATATCAAACGCTTGCAATTTACTCTTTGGCAATCAACGACAGGGCTGATCCGGCAAATGATCGCCGTCGTCAGTACACACTGACCGTGCAAGCCGATGGCACACGCGTTCAGGTAGGCGGAATTTTTGCCCTCGGTATAACGGATAATCTGCGAGAATTGCTGGACCGGAATCCACGCATCACCGGTGTCGTGTTGAGGGGCGACGGCGGACAGGTTTATGAGGGACGGGGGTTGGCGCAACTCATCAATCGGCGCGGTTTGGCGACCTACGTTTTCGGAACCTGCAAATCAGCATGTGCCACGGCATTTATTGGCGGTAAACACCGAACCATTGGGCCACATGGACGACTGGGGTTCCATCGGTACCGTCTGGAACTCCACTTCCCGATGCCTCTGGTTGATATTGAGCAAGAACAGAAAACCGACCTGTCATTTTTCCGGCAGCAAGGGATCAGCGACGATTTCCTGCAACATGTATTCAGGGCATCGCCGGAAAAAATATGGTTTCCAGATTACAGGGAACTGTTGGAAGCGGGCGTGGTTCACAATATGGTGGACCGTTAACGACCCGACATTTCAGGCCAACAACCGTGGGGGGATCACAGTTGGATCAGATTATTTCCTTTTTGATCGGTCACTCGGGTCTGGACCCGGTTCACTTCGTCCTACTCTGTGCAATTTCATTTCTTGGCAGTTTTCTGACTGCAAGCCTGGGCATCGGGGGAGGCGTGCTGGTACTGGCGACAATGGCCCAGATTCTGCCCCCGGCGGTTTTGATCCCGATCCACGGCGTTGTCCAACTGGGTTCAAACGTTGGGCGGGCCCTCCTGATGCGCCAGCATATTCTACACCGCATCATTCCCGCTTTTCTGGCCGGCACCTTGCTGGGAGCGGCACTCGGCGCAAAACTGGTCATCTCCCTGCCGCCTGCCCTTTTGCAGGCAGTCTTGGCTCTGTTCGTGCTGTACACGACCTGGGCACCCCGGTTCAAGGCGTCCTCTCCTCGCAAGCGAACATTTTTTACCGTCGGATTTGGCGCGACGCTTGCGACCATGTTTGTTGGTGCAACCGGCCCGCTGGTCGCCCCATTCGTCAGTGCCGCCTGTCCTGATCGTCAACAGGTTGTCGCGACCCACGCAACCCTGATGACCATCCAGCACGGCCTTAAAATCATCGCATTCGGCACCCTGGGATTTGCATTTGCGCCCTACGCCCCGCTGCTGGGTGGATTAATCGTATTCGGTTTTTTTGGAACCTGGTGCGGAAAAAAATTGCTGGTCCGGCTGCCTGAGAAGTATTTCCGCCTCGGCCTGAAAATCGTCCTCACGTTATTGGCCGGGCGGTTGCTGTACAGTGCAGTTCATCGCATTTTCGGATAATTTCGCATCACGCAACGAGGTGACCGCCATCGAAAGGCCGTCACTCATTGTCCGCGATCTGACGAACCGGCAGTGGGTCCATCCGAATCCACGGCATTTGTCAGTTACAATCCTTTAGGCTGAACGGGTTCAGTCGCCCGCGGTAGTAGGTCATGGGAGGGCGCGTACAATCACTCATTCGAATATCGATGATATGGCCAATGATAATTGTATGATCGCCGCCGTGGAATTCTTGTGTACGTTCACATTCCAGCGCTACCAGAAAATCATCAAGGATTGGCGTACCCCGTTCACTGCATGACCAGGGGATACCTTCCGCCTTGTCGTCTCCTGACCGTGCAAATGCAAGGGCCGTCTGTTCCTGGGCTTCCGCAAGGATATGCACGGCAAAATAGGGAGCCGCATTAAATGCCGCCCGGGATGCGGATTTCTCGCCGACACAGATCAGAATGAGCGGCGGTTCCATCGACAGGGACGAGAAGGCGCTGGCCGTCAATCCCGCAATACCATGCCGGTCAACCGGTGCGGTCACAACGGTCACGCCGCTGGCAAAGCGACCGAGCGCTTCCCGATACAGGGCTTGATCAAAAGACATGGCATTTTCTAACCCATCAGAGCAAGATCAGCCATCATATCTTTCAGGGACGCATGCAAAGCAAGCACGGGAAAGACCCATCCGCGTCCCTGTTGCCCGACAATCGCATCAGACCCTGGCAATCACAAGAATGGATAGTGGACAGGAAGCGGAGGAAAACGATGTTACAACCAGAACGCATCAGAGCCGTCATTTTTGATACATTTGGAACCGTTGTCGACTGGCGATCGTCGATCGCGGCTGAGGCCCGATCCTCGGCTCTGTCAATAGGCGTCACGGGACTCGATGGCGAGGCCTTCGCCGACGCCTGGCGTGCGGGCTATCATCCGAAAATGAAAGAAGTGCGAAATGGCACCCGCCCCTGGACAGCCAATGATGTTCTGCACCGCGAACGGCTCGACGAAATTCTTGCCGAATTCGGACTGACAAACCTGGATGACGCGGCCCGCTTTCAATTGAACCGGGCTTGGCATCGCCTGACACCCTGGCCGGACTCAGTGACCGGCATCAGTCGACTGAAAAGCCGCTTCATTGTTTCGACTTTTTCCAATGGCAGCCTCGAATTACTGGTGAATATGGCCAAGAATGCCGGTTTGCCCTGGGATGCTATTTTGTGTTCCGACGTTTTCCGGGCATTCAAACCAGCCGGAGAATGTTATCTTGGGGCGATTGAACTGCTGGGCGGTGACCCGACGGCGGTCCTGTTATGTGCGGCACACAATTATGATTTGTCCCGCGGCAGAAAGTTCGGGATGCAGACGGCATACGTCGATCGACCGCTGGAATCCGGTCCCGATAAACAGATTGACCTGAAAGCCGAACAGGATTGGGATATTATTGCATCAAGTATCGAGGAAGTCGCCGACCGGTTGGGTGTCTAGAGCAAAACCGGAGCGAATAGGTTCATTCGCGAACGCGGCTTTGCGGGGATATCAATGAGTTGGAGCACTTCCGGCGATTCAAAAATTGCCGGAAGTGCTCTAGAACAGCCCTTCCCCTTCATCAAAGCCGTTTTCATCATCACCAAACAAATTTTCAACATAACTGAACTCTTTACGAAACCCACGACGAGCGCGAAGTTTTTCCTGGGCACCTTCTGGAAAGTCGGTAAACATGATCACTTTTTTATCAATCAGGATATCAATCAGATCTTCCATGACGCGCGACAGCGCCAGATCGGATTGGATCCAGTCATCCTGGGGCACTGCCGCCGGAATATTTTTCTGGATAAAAGCATGAAGGGCCGAGTCGTTCGGCGATACTTCTTCCGTTCCGTCCAGGTGTTCCTCGTAAACAGCGAGGATATTTCCATCCCCATCGCGATGTACAAACGGCATAATTCGGATTTCTCACTGAAATTTTGATGACGATGCTACCATACCCCACGCCACGCACCGAAGGAAATGAAACATGACCTGAGCAGCAAGGCGCGGGTTTGAGAAAATGGTTAAGTACGATTAACCAAAATTGTTAAACCGGCATTCACCAATCCCGTCTAGGTTAGATTTTCATGCAGTCAGATTGCGTATCTGTCGCCACCCGATCCGTCGGCGGAAGGAGAATTTCGCGTTGAACGTCAAAAAACATTTATTGTCGCTGGCCTGTTCGGTCGCCGCCGCCGGGGCCGCCCACGCGGACGGTTCCAGTACTTCGAACTGGTTTCGTGTCCTTGACTGGAATTCAGATGGCGGTGTTTCGCTGGTCGAACTACAGGCTGCCCGCAATACCCGATTTTTGAACATGGATGTCAACAAAGACCAGGTCATGTCACGGGACGAAGCGGCAAAAAGTCAGGCCTGGAAAAGCCGGTTTAACGGCCTCGACCAAAACAACGACGGGTTTGTTACGCTTGCCGAATTCGAAAGCAGGGGGAGGTCCCGCTTTGAGGCGATTGACGAGAATCGTAATGGTACGATCTCGCCAACTGAAGCACTCGATTTTCAGCGTAGAATACGCGCCAACTGGGAGCGCAACTGGAAAGCCAGTCGCCCCGGTTAGAGTGTCTGCCGCGCCCGCTGCACAAACACCAACCCGACCAGTAAAACCAGCGATAGCAGACCAAATGCTGACGCGTAGCTGCCGACCAGTGAATACATACCGGCGAAGGCTGCCGGTCCCAGGACTACGCCGAAAAATGTTACAAACAGAGCCGCACCGGTGGCGCTACCGATCAATTCCGGTGGCGCAAGACGGGCAATTTCCGCGAGGTAAACACCATTCCAGCCGACAGCCGTAAATCCGAACAGGGACATAATCGCGTAAATTGCGACGAGTGGTGTGTCCGGCACCATAAATCTGGTGAGGATAGCGGCGGTTACCGTTACCAACGTGATCACCGACAGAACCCGGTTGCCATCTCCCAGGCGATCCGCCACCCAGCCCCACACGATTCTGCCACTGACGCCGGACACCTGAAGAACCGCAAGGACCAGTCCTGCCTGTATCAGAGACAGCTTGATATCGGTCACCAGCATGGCGACGGCAAAGGTGGTCAAACTGACCTGCATCGCCGAAAAGGTGAACGAACCCAGCGAAATCATCCGTAAATTTCGATGTGCCCAGATCAACCTCACATCCCGTAGTGGCGCAGCTGACAGCCTGACATCCGGATCGCGGCGGCGATCCCAAACGGACCGCAAGGGTTGCAGAACCACCATTACACCAGCCGCGAAAGCCGCACCGGAGAGTAAAGCCGTCTGCCACCCGAATGTCAGTGCAATGGAAGGGGCCAATAGCCCCGCCGCCACGCCGCCCAGTGGTACTCCTGTCTGCTTGATGGAAAAAACGAGGTTTCGATTGGACGGCTTGGTCACTTTCATCAGCATTTGTGCAGCCGGCGGATTGGTCAGGCCATACCCGAAACCAATGAACACTGCACCCAGCACGATTGCGGTCAACAGTGGCAACGTCGTCAGAGCGCTCCCGGTTGCCGCACATGCAAGGGCAATCTGGGAACATCGGAGAGGCCCGAATCGCCGAACGACGGCCCCCCCGACAACCGACGTTGTCATCGCCCCGATGTAAACGACACTGACCTGAATTCCGATCAGAGCCGTATCTACGCCATGTGCGCGCGCCAGTTCCGGGGCAATGGTCGCGGGTAGAATAACAATCATACTGGCCAGGGCCTGAACCAGCGTCGTGACGAAAACAACAGGTACCAATCGAAGGCTCAGTCGCGGGGCAGGACGTCCAGACATGCAATTGTTCCCGAATCGATAAATAATGTGGTGACCAACCACGGGGTTTTGCAAACATTGGATTTACGCAGGTGGCGGTCATGCATAGGGAGACAATGAGGTTTGTCAGTTATGACATTCAATATGGAATGGGGCTGGATGGAAAGATCAATCTCACGCGAACATCCGGTGAGATTTGTCAGGCGGGTGCGACCACGCGGCGGTCCGGCCGCGACGACGCCGGTCCGGTCACCGACTGTACCTTCCCGACCTTGTTGCCGGGAAGCCGATCTGATTTGCCGCTACGTCGGCTTGGTCCTATCGACCACTACCCGGCGCCATCATCTGATCCGCGGTTTTCATAACTTTGGAATTCATGTCATAGGCTCGCTGGGCCCGGATCAGGTTTGTAATCTCTTCGATCGGGTTGACATTCGAGGTTTCAATAACTCCTTCGAGGATCGCGCCGGCACCACCATCACCGGCGGTCGCCACCACTGGCGCACCTGACTGGGTTGTTTGCGTCAGCAGGTTGTTGCCAATCGCTTTCAAACCTCCTTCATTAGGGAACAGGACGGTCTGGATCACACCGATATTTGCTGGCGTAACCTGTCCCGGCAGGGTCGCAAGTACGGTTCCGTTGGCGTTAACAGTGATGTGCTGGGCGTTCGCCGGCACCGTAATGTTGGGCTGTATCGGGAAACCGTCATGGGTAACAATTGAACCGTCCGGACTGAGCTGAAATGATCCATCGCGAGAGAATGCCGGAGTCCCGTTCGGCAACTGGATCTGAAAATACCCGGCCCCCTCAATCGCCAGATCAAGCGGATTTCCGGTCGTCTTCAAACTGCCCTGTTCGGTCACTCTGTAAATGGAACCGACATTTACCCCCAGGCCGCTATGAACCCCCCCCGGCACGCTTTCACCCGCCCGAGACGCCGGCGTCGCCGGACGCTGAAGATTTTTGTAGATGAGATCATTGAACTCAACGCGACGACGCTGAAAACCCGTGGTATTCATATTGGCCAGATTGTTGGCCACCGTCTCCGTTCTTCGTTCCTGCGCCAGCATTCCTGACGCCGCAATCTGCAAGGCTAACATATCTGCTTCCTCAACTTTCCCGTTTTTCTTCTTACCCTTCCTCGTTCGCGAAAGGATATTCCGACAATTCATATGCAGAAGACGTGCCACTTTAATATTCGTTTATTTTCAATATGTAAGCTAACCTCGTCTGGTATAGTCGGAATGATTGCTCTGTCTTTCAGCGCCACTGGGCAGTTCTTTCCTGGCCAGTGGCGCTCACACCGGGGCGATGCGCGTGTCAGGCTGCGCGCTCATCAAACGCAGCCGCGACAATGCGGTCAATTTCCGATTCCGCCTTGCGGATCCCGTCCTCTCCAGCGGCGATACCAAATGCGTGTACGAAGGTCACATCTGTAACCCCGAGAAACCCCAGAACCGTTTGCAGATAAGGGGTCTGATGGTCCATTGCGTGTGCCGGATGGTCTTTCGCATAATTTCCGCCACTTGCGGTGATGACAAAAACCCGCTTTCCCTTCAGCAGCCCTTCCGGTCCGGCCTCTGTGTAGCGGAAAGTCCGACCCACACGAGCAATATGATCGATCCAGGTTTTCAGAGAAGAGGAAATACCAAAATTGTGCATGGGCGACCCGATCACAATGATATCGGCAGCCAATAACTCATCCACCAAGCTATCAGACAACGCAATTGCCTGCCGGTGAGCATCCGAACGTTCGTCGTCGGCAGTATAGTAGGCACTGACCATCGTCCCGTCGACATGGGGCGGTGGAGTGTCACCCAAATTCCGTTCAGACACGTTGGTGCCAGGAGATTGATGTCGCCAAACATCAACAAATCTTTTAACCAGAGAACTTGATTTGGAGTAATTTCCAACGGGGCTGGATGTAACTGTAAGTAGCTGAACCATAATAATTGCTCTCCTTGAAAAAAATTTCCGATCTGCTTCTGAATGGAAAATAATATTGGAGATAAATAAAAACAATTATGCTAAAATGAATAATATTGTTTCTAAATATAAACAATAGGCAATAAAAATGGATAAACTGACTGGAATTTCAGTATTCGCCAAAGTTGCCGAAAGGCAGAATTTCACTGCGGCAGCTCAGGAACTGGGCCTGTCGAAATCCGCAGTGAGCAAACAGATTCAGCGACTGGAGGATCGACTGGGGGTACGTCTCATAAATCGAACGACCCGCCGATTGCATCTGACAGAATCGGGGCAGGCCTTCTATCAACGAGCGAGACGGGTCGTCGAAGAGGCTGAACAGGCTGAACAAGCCGTCATGCAGTTGCACGATCAACCACGCGGGACCTTACGTATAAACGCCCCAATGGCTTTCGGAATACGTCATTTGGCCCCGTGCCTTCCCGAATTCATACACCGTTGCCCTGACCTGGCACTTGATATCGCGTATGATGATCGGCATGTCGACCTGATCGAAGAAGGTTTTGATGTCGGCATCCGAATCGCCGAACTGGACGATTCATCGATCATTGCCCGCCGGCTTTCGCCCTGCCGGCTTGCCGTTGTTGCCACACCAGACTATTGGGATCGCCATGGCCGCCCGCATCACCCGGACGAACTACGCCAACACGAATGCCTGATTTATGAAAAGAACCAGAGTCCCGGCGGTTGGCCGTTCAGCGGTCCAGACGGTCCCTTTCGGGTACCGGTCAAGGGCCGCATGCGCAGCAACAACGGTGATGCGTTACTGGAATTTGCGGCCGCAGGACTAGGGGCTTACCTGTGTCCAACTTTCATCTCTGGCGCCCATCTTGCGAGCGGTCATCTCGAGCAGGTACTGCACTCCTATGAACCAACCGGTATTTTCGTCAATGCCATCTGGCCACATAACCGCCACCTGTCACCCAAGGTCCGGACCTTCGTCGATTTTCTGGTCGAGCGATTTGGCCCGAAACCCTATTGGGATTGCACATTACAGGACTTAAAAAAAACCAGCATCGAATAATGATCTGGGTCAGGATCTCCCTTCTCTCCACCAGGCACTCATCAGCAGAAGCAGAACGATCAGCACGAGGGCGGGGGAAAGTGGCGCTTGCAACACGCCGGTCACGATATATGAACGATTTTCAACAAATCCGGCCCAGCCCCTGCCGTGAGCGTTGCGATCGGGTAATACGCGTCGCAGATCGGGAAGCCCGTCAACATACCAGAACATTCCACCACCGCTTTTCTCAACCACCGGAGCCATCCGATTTGCAGTTGTCCTTAAATCCGCAAATTCGAGTGGATTGAGAGGACCGGAGGCCGCTCTGACTGTTCGCGCGCCATCGCTGATTTTATACAGGCCAATTTCCGTTACTGGCAAACTGATTGCGCCGTCCTGAAAATCAGCAGACTCGGTCGAAATTCGCTCAGTTTCTCCGGATGGCGCAGTCACGTTGATCACAACCGCTGCATCCGACAAGCTGTGCCGTTGGATGTGAAGCTCGCCCGCCTTGATGTTTGCCCGCAAATTTTCTTCTTCCAGGTCAGGTTCTTTCATCAGCCAGTGTGCCAGCCGGCGAAGCAATTCTGCTTGCGGTCCTCCGCCGTCATATCCACGCGCCCACAACCAGATCTGATCACTCAGCAGCAACGCAACCCGACCCTGACCGACATGATCCAGAACAAGCAATGGCCGCTGATCCGGGCCGGTCATAACGGTCGTTCCGGCGCGGGTGCGGGCATCAACCAGGCGAAACCATCGCCCCCACCCCGGAATGGATGGGTCGGTACGATTGATTGCTGCCAATGACGCCAATCCCGCCGTTACGGGATGGCGCTGGCCAATCGCAGATACGATGGGACGGAAAGCCTGATCCAGGATTTCTCCGGTCGGTTGGGCCGGTAGTATTTTGCTGAGAGGCGATTCCGACAGGCTTCGCGTACTGGCAAATTCGGGGCCGACCGACAACAGCATTGCACCGCCACGACTGACATAATCAGCGAGATTTTGCAGATAGGACGGCGGAAGAATATCGCGCAGGATGTATCGGTCAAATACCACCAGATCGAATTCGTCTAGTTTTAGTTCAAACAGCTCGCGCACAGGGAAGGCAATCAACGCCAGTTCATTGAGTGGCGTAAAGTCGTCTTTTTCCGGTGGCCGCAGAATAGTGAAATGCACCAGATCAACCGCCGGGTCCGCCTTCAGAAGGTTCCGCCAGGTCCGTTCACCCGCGTGCGGATATCCGGACACCAAAAGGACTTTCAGGCGATCCCGGATACCATTGATACTGATCAGCGTATGATTATTTAACTCCGACAACTCACCCGGTACCGGGTCAACGGCTATTTCCAGAATACTGCTCCCCCCATGTTTCAGTGGGAAGGTGAAAATTCCTTTTTTTCCAACGGGCAGTTCAGACCGGGCGATGACCTGCTGCCCATCTCGCAAGGTTACGGTGGCCGGAGCACGGTTACGATTTCCAGATTGTTCATCGCCCGCATCTTCCACGTGATAGGCAATTGATACATTCTGACCGACAATGCCGTATCCGGGCGCATTGTCGATCACCAGACGCCGGTCGCGTTCCTTCCGATTTCCGCTGAGGACGACGTGAACGGGACCGGAAATACCGCGACCGGCATCATTGATTGCAGCGTCATGAACCTGCCCATCCGTGATCATGATCGCTCCGGCGAACCGACCATGAGGGATGTCGCCGACCGTCCGGTGCAACGCCGTCATCAGATTACTTCCATCCGCAACCTGATCACCACTGTCACCATCCACTGCATCGAAGACTTCGACTTCACTCACATCGAGATCCGGTATTTTCTGCAATTCTTGACGAACCCTCTCCAGGGCCCGATCGGTCCGATGTTTGCGTTCGCCAATATTCTGACTGGACGTTCGATCAACCACCACCACGGCGACATCACTTTGCGGATTACGCTGCTCGCGCACAAACATCGGATTAATCAGCGCGCCCGTCAGGGCTGCCAGCGTTAACAATCGAAACAGCGCTCCGCGCGCATGGCGGACGAGTCCGATCAGCACGACTATCATGCCCGTTACGGCCATCGCGGCAATCAGACGAATATCCAGCAAGGGGGCAATCGTCAGGCCGAATTCGCTCATTGCCCCAACCTTTGCATAATGGCCTGAATATGCACCTGATCAGCTTTGTAATTGCCCGTCAGCGTGTACATCACAAGATTGATACCAAATCGGTAGGCCAGTTCGCGCTGCCGTTCACCGCCGGGCACGACCGGGTAAAGCGGCCGCCCACGGTCGTCCAGTGCCCATGCCCCGGCCCAATCCTGTGATCCGACGATAACCGGAGAAACACCATCATTGATGCGCTCACCAGCGTGTTCAATCCATATCGTGCCGCCTTGCCAGCGCCCCGGAAAGGATTTCAACAGATAGAATGATCGCCCCAGAACGTGCCCTTTCGGGATCGGCACGAGCCTCGGCAGTCTGATTGCGCGGGCCAGTTCCTGCATCGCCAGCAGGCTGTTATCTCCCCCGACCCCTGACGTCCGGGTATCAAACAAGACAGTCCCGCCATTCCGCATATAGCGACGGATTTTTTCCACCCCAAGATCATCGGCATACGAAAAATCATCCGGAATTGGCCAGTACAGCAACGGAAAGAAAGACAAATCATCGGATGCCGGGTTGACGCCTTGTGGCGGCCCCAGTACAGCGGCGGTTCTCTGGGCCAGAATTTGAGTCAGACCGCGCAGGCCACCTCGGCTCACTTCATCAAGCTGGTCATCCCCGGAAAGGACATATGCAAGCCGGGTATCGAGCGAATTTTCGCGGGCAAACGACAAGGCATCAGCCCGCGACTCCACCGCACCACCTACCAGAAAAATCACGGCGCTTAATGCCAACGTCCGGCGCCGGAATACCATCAGCCCCCTCAGTCCCAGACTGACCAACGTATCAATCACAAACAGAACAATCGCTGCTACCAGGAAAACGGGGCGGAAATCACGTTCATGGCCCTGATCATAGTACCGACGTTCAATCCCCGCTGGCAGGTCACCAAGCGCAACTGGCCTATCCAGCCGAATTCCGAAATTGAGGGCGCGACGGACCGTGCCATCGCCATAATATCCAGGGGGGTGCCGCGCTGACACATCAGTATCCGCAAAATCGGCGGCGGAAATTGCCGTCGCCGTTGCACCGGGTGATTGCATTTTCGCAAACCCGTCCAGCACCGCCTGAGGCACCATTGGCCGTCCCTCTCCGTTGATCATAACCCCCTGACTGAGCCCGACAATGCGCCGTAACATATCAACAAACAAACCGGATATCGGCAAATTCGACCAATCCGGGCTGGCCGTCGTATGGATCAGAACGAGCCATCCCTTGCCGCGTCGTTCCGCCGTGATCAGCGGCGTTCCATCATTGAGCCGGACCCAGGTTTTTCCGGCCAGATCCGGCGACGGTTGCGCCAACACCTGCCGCCGCACCTCGATATCGTCCGGGATCGTCAACCCGTAGAACGGGCTATCTTCGGTAAACTCCGCCAGTTTGGCAGGTTTCCCCCAGGACATTACACCACCGATAGCCCGATCACCGCTACGCAAGCGAACCGGCAGCAGTGAATCTGTATCGGTTGCTGCACGGGTGATCGCGGGATCGGCAAACCGCAATACCACGCCGCCATTTTCCATCCAGTCTCCAATCGCAGACTGATCATTCACCAGCACGGCGTCCGTATCGGTTAATACCAGCACCGACAGTGGTCGCGCCAACAAATCTGCAACTCTGCCGGTACGAATGTCAGCAAACGGTTCCAGAGCACGTTCAAGATAGTGGGTAGGGTTCAGAAGTGGCTGATCACGTTCACTGCCGGATGACGCCAGCAATCCGACCGGGCGTCGACGCCAGCGTTCATCCAGCAACACAACGCTGCCGACCGATGTCATGCCGTCGATATCGATACGGGCGATCCTGTTGTAGAGCTCGACGGGCAACCTGATCCGGGCCTCCGCGACCGTCTCCCGATCCCGGAAAATGATTGGCAGCCGCATCACAACACCACCGTTGTCACCTGTCGCCCGCAACATCAGGTCCCGCGACCCGCGGGCTGAAATGCGTTCCGCTGACATTTTCATCTCGCCATCCAGAAAAACCGGTGCCCGCAAGATTACCGGCAAGCGATCTGCCCGTTCGCCGATGATCGTGACTGCCCCGATCCGGCGCAACTCATCCAGTGGAACATTGAGTCCACCGTCGTCATCCGCGAGGCCGTTGCTGAACCAGACAACGTCGCCGGGGCGTTCAGAAATCAAAAAATCGGCATCAAGCAATCTGGCAATGGTTCCCTCGCGGTCGGTCGACCACGGATTCGGGGTCAGCGTTTCGATTAGATGCCGGGCCGTCTGCGGTGCGAGCAGCTCAACCGGGGCATTGGTGCCGCCTCCCCCCTCGGGTGTTGTCTTGACAACAACGACAGATCGATTTTCCCGGCCAGCCTGATCGATCAGGTTAATCATCATTTCTTGCCGCGTCCGCCATTCTGATGCCGCTGACCAGTCGTTATCGACAATCAGATAAACCGGCCCCTCGTTTTTTAGCGGCTTGCCGACATTCCATACCGGATGCGCGGCACCCAGCACCAGCAGACTCGCCAGCAATATTCGTAAAATCAACACCCAGGGTGGCGTTAATGCCGGACTGTCCTGATTTTGTGGCAATCCGGCAAGCAGGCGAACCCCTGGAAATGCAATTCGAGTCGGAGGTGGCGGTTTCAGCCGCATAAACCACCACAGAACAGTCAGCGCGATGAAGCCGACCAAGGCCAGAGGTGTGGCAAATGTAAGTGATCCGACCGACAACACGTTAGCGGCCCTCGGATTCAGAAAAATGCAAGTATAGCGTCAATAAAACCGGCTCGGGAGCATGGTCAGTCCGATGATCCAGAAAACTCCAGCCGACGGACGCGCACACCTCACGCAATCCCGCCTGATGCGCGGCCAAAGCAGTACGATATGCCTCTCGCAGCGCACCCACATGCCGCACCAGAATGTCCGGCTCCCCGTATTCCATGCCGCCAAATTGAATCCTCCCGTCATAAGGTAACAGCGATTCTGCCGGGTCAAGGACCTGCACAAGGTGTCCTCGCACGCCACGGTCAGCATAGTTCGAAATCGCTTTTTTTACTTCATCCAGCGGCGCCAGGAAATCACCAAACCAGAGAGCGCGGGCATATCGCGGCAGACGTTCAATCACAGGCAAGCTGGTCTGCGGGCATTGCCCGGATTCAATCAACGACAATATTCTGGCCGGTGCGCCGCGCCCGGACGATGGAGACAAACCGCTTCCGAGCAATCCGACCCGTTCTCCTCCCCGCACCAATAACGATGCCAATGCCAGCAACAGCAAATCCGCCCGGTCTGACTTTGGTCCGATTTCAGGGTCGGACAGAAACGACATGGAGGGTGATCCATCCCGCCACAACCAGACGCTTTGGGCCGCTTCCCACTCCATTTCGCGGACATACAGCGGTTCTGCCCGAGCCGATTGCCGCCAATCCACGCTATGCAATGCGTCTCCAGTTTCGTATCGGCGGAATTGCCAGAACGATTCACCCTGCCCGACCCGACGACGTCCGTGCACACCCTGCGATACGGTCGATGCGACCCGCTCCGCTGCCACCATCAGTGCGGGCAACTCTCCGGCCATCGCTTCGGCCCGATGATGAATGGCCGTGCGGTCCGGACGCTCAGCGTCTGTCGACATGATCTGCCGGATCACCTGTCAGTTTCATACGCCGGAGAGCCCTTCACACAATCGTTCAATAACAGCCTGCAGGGACACGCCTTCGGCCCTCGCAGCAAAGGTCAGCGCCATTCGATGCCGCAAAATCGGATGCGCCAGGGCAAGCACGTCATCAACACTGGGGGAAAGCCGGCCATCTATAACTGCTCGGGCCCGGACGCCAAGCATCAGAGCCTGACTTGCGCGCGGTCCCGGTCCCCACGCGACATACTGTGATACTTCCTCGATGGTTGACGATTCAGGACGCCCCGATCGAATCAGATCGAGAATAGCGTTCACCACGCTATCGCCGACAGGAACCTGGCGGACGATTTCCTGCCCTGCCATCAACCCGGCGGCATCCATCATCCGGAGCGGCGCCCGACCTTCAATGCCAGTGGTTTTGACCAGAATTTCCTTCTCCGCCGACCGGTCCGGATAGCTGACATCAACCTGCATCAAAAACCGGTCCAGTTGTGCTTCCGGCAGCGGATAGGTTCCTTCCTGCTCCAGTGGATTCTGGGTCGCCAGCACGTGAAATGGCGACGGCAGGTCGTGATATTCGCCTGCAATGGAAACCCGGTGTTCCTGCATCGCCTGCAACAGAGCGGACTGGGTGCGTGGACTTGCGCGGTTGATTTCGTCCGCCATCAGAAGTTGACAGAATACCGGCCCTTTGATGAAGCGGAAACTGCGTCTGCCTTTTTCTGTTTCCTCCAGCACTTCGGACCCCAGAATATCGGCAGGCATCAGATCCGGCGTAAACTGGACGCGGCGGGTATCCAGCCCAAATACATGGCCAATCGTTTCAACCAGTTTTGTCTTGCCCAGACCCGGCACACCAATCAGCAGCAAATGTCCGCCAGCCAGCAGTGTAATCAGAGATTCTTCTATGACGGGATTTTGCCCGAAGATAAACCGGCCGATTTCTTCACAGGCGCTTGTCATGCTCCGTCCAAGCTGATCAACCTGTTCAATCAGTTTGTCAGGATCAATTGCTCTGATTCCGTCAATTTTCTTGTCAGTTGCACTCAAATTATCGGCCTCCACTCTTTATCCCGACCGGGAGAAGACTATATGGTTTCATTATGACCCAAAATACGCCAGACCTTAGCAAATTATCTCGACAGGCTGAACAGGGCGGAAAACCACCGGTTGGTATCATGCCCCGCCCTGGACAGATCGTCTGTGGTAATATCGACATGCGAATCGATTCGCGGTCACAGTGGCACTATCAGGGAACTCCGATCAAGCGCCCGGAACTGGTCAGGTTATTTTCGAGTGTATTAAGACGGGACGACGCCGGTGATTACTGGTTGATCACTCCCGCAGAAATGTGCCGCATCCAGGTTGCAGACGCGCCCTTCAGTGCGGTCGAACTGACCGTAGCAAACGAGGGCCCGTCGCAGGTGATTTGCTTTCGGACCAATATTGATCAGTATGTTACACTGGATCATGATCACCCGTTGCGGGTCGATATTGATGTGCAGACCGATCATCCTCATCCCTACCTGACGCTGCCAGGCGGGTTGGACGCAAAACTGAGCAGATCTGTCTTCTACCAGTTGATTGATCTCGGCAATTGTGAAGACATTGATGGAGAGATGATTTATGGCGTCTGGTCCTGTGGCACATTTTTCCCGGTCGACCGAATGCCGGTCACAGTTGACGAATAGCGATATGGACGTAATTGAAATTGTCGAGCGACTATCCGGGCGGGTGCCCGATAGCAGGTGCTTTAGGGGCGACCACGATCTCAATCCGGGTATGATGCCGGATGACGTCCTGAAAGCTGCCGCCGTTCTGGTGCCGCTTGTCTTGCGTCAGGATCACATCACGGTTCTGTTTACCCGCCGTACGGATGACCTTGCCCATCATCCGGGGCAGGTCAGTTTTCCAGGCGGGCACGTGGATGCCATAGATGATGGCCCGGAAGACGCAGCGTTGCGAGAAACCGAAGAAGAAGTATCATTGAGCCGACGTCATATCAAAATTATCGGCAGACTTGATACCTATAAAACCCGAACGGGATTTTCCGTCGTTCCGGTTGTCGGGCTGGTGACACCGCCATTTGACATCGAACCGGACCCCGGTGAAGTTGCCGAGGTTTTTGAAGTTCCACTGAATTTTCTGATGGACCCGGACAATCACGAACGGCACTCACGCGAGTTTCAGGGCAAACCACGCGAATATTATGCCATGCCGTACAATGGCCATTTCATCTGGGGGGCGACTGCCGGTATGGTAATCAATCTGTATGATATTTTAACGGGAGAATAAACAACACTGATGGCAAGAATTATCCTGAGTTACCTTGTTCCGCTGATTTTGCCGATGGCACTGTATATGGGCTGGATCTGGATATTGCGCCACCGCTCAAAGGCTCGTGGAGACGAACTGCCGGAAGTCAACAACACGGGGATTTTCTGGTCTTTCGTTATCGGTGTCCTATTCATGCTGGCCGGGCTTGCATTCCTGGCCGTTACTGGCGGGTCCTCTCCCGGTACCGGCCAATATCAGGCACCCCGCATGGAAAACGGCAGAATAGCTTCGCCAGAACTTAACTAGAGCACTTCCGGCAATTTTTGAATCGCCGGACGTGCTCTAACTCATTGATATCCCCGCAAAGCCACGTTCGCGAATGAACCTATTCGCTCCGGTTTTGCTCTAGTTTTGGTATTTCCACATGATCTTGTTACCCCTAATTCGCGTGTACGTTTTCGCCTCGCGCCAACGACAGATGATGTGATTGATGGTGGCTGCCGGTTACCATCAGTCCAAAAAACCCAAGCCCACGAATATGGTCGATTTCGCGGGCATCCTGTGATGTCACGGTGAGTCTGGCCCCCTGCGCGGTCAACTCTGCTTTGACCTTCCAGCCGTTCAGGCTATCAATCATGGGGGCATGCGCTGGCACCATATTCCGGATTGCCTGTCTTGTCGCTCCGCTGCCGCTGACCCAAACGTCCAAACCACCTTCAACCGGGCGTTCAATCACAGACACATCCATAATCAACCGGTTCATATCCACCAAATGAGCCCGCAAACCACCAATATCAACGCGCGCCCAGTCCGTCGAACGATCCTGTTCCAGAATTCCGACAATTTCCTGAACGGCTCCGAATGCATCCTGACCGGGCATCACCGGCTTTCGCTCGAAAGCCCCGTCAGTGTGTGACATCTGATGATTTTCAGCCATCTGCGCGGACAGGTCAATCGGCCCACCCGTCCAGATGGCAAGGCTGAGTGCGGTCGAAAGAATAATGTTCGATACTTTCATCTTGATCAATTCCCTGTCTGTTGATGCTGGTTCATCATGCAATATGCACCCTAGCGTTCAGTCAGACGTTCGCGTATGATTTCAATCATAAATTTTACAAGTGATTTCATGCCATCAGATTTGTTGCCAACGCCGTCTGCGGCAATTCAGCCACGAACCCTGGCGCAAGGCGAAACGCTTTTCCGTCAAGGCGATCAGTCGTTCGCCATTTTCGTCGTTTTACATGGCCGGCTCCGGCTGATACGACACCTTGCGGACGGTGCGATCGTGACACTGCATATTGCCCGACCAGGTGATACATTTGCCGAAGCCGCCCTGTATTCACCCGTGTACCATTGCGATGCCATTGCCGACGTCGCGACCGAGATCGACATCCACCCTAAAGTCGACCTGTCAAAGGCACTGGACGCCGACCCGGCCGCTGCCCGCAGTTTTATGGCCCGTATGGCGCGACAGATAATTTTCCTGCGCGCGCGGCTCGAACTTCGAAATATCCGATCAGCGGAGGAGCGGGTCATGCAGTTTTTGCGATTGGAAATCAAAGACGGAGAACAGCAAATATGTTTCGCCAACCCCCTGAAGGATATCGCCAGCGAGATCGGGTTGACCCACGAAACCTTCTATCGAACGTTGTCTACACTCGAACGCTGCGGTTTAATTAACCGGAACGGTCGATCCATCACCCTGAACGCGATCACGTGAAAACGGGTCTACCTGGACATAATGAGCCGCCTAAAAATATCAAAACCTGAATTCCGGTAGCGAATGGAATGCCGTTTTCAACGCTTCCCCCCAACCATTGGATACCAGGCCATAATAGGGATTATCCGGCTCAATCCGGCGTTCATGCAGAACCGCACAGGTATCTTTTTCGTGAACAACCAGGTCAAGCGGAAGCCCTACTGACAAATTGGATTTAATGGTCGAATCAAACGATACCATCAGCAACTTCACGGCATCCTCAAAACTCATGCCCGGGTCATAGGCCCGTACCAGGATCGGTCGTCCGTATTTTGTTTCTCCGCTCTGGAAAAATGGCGTTTCCGCGGACGCTTCGATGAAGTTTCCTTCCGGATAAACCATAAACAGGCGGGGGTCGCGTCCCTTGATCTGTCCTCCAACAATGATTGTCGCGCCGAATGCGTCATCTGCCTGCAGGCCTGAACGGGAACTTTGGGTGATTTCCTCCCTCAGGGTTTCACCAATCAATCGCGCGACCTGAAACATCGACGGTACCTCAAGTATCGACGGCTGACGATCAATCGGAGCCTTTGGGCGTTCTTCCAGCAAACTGACGATCGCCTGGGTGGTCGCCAGATTACCCGCTGTCATCAGGGTAATCACCCGTTCCCCGGGAACGGACCAGGTGAACATCTTTCGAAAAACAGAAACGTTGTCGACGCCCGCATTGGTCCGGGTGTCAGACATAAAAACCAGCCCTTTATTGAGACTCAGTCCAACGCAATAGGTCATTTAAGTGCATCCGTAGGCGCATTATGCGACGATTTCCGGCGGGTTTACTGCTGAACCTGCAAGGTAACCTGCATACTTTCTTCACTGTCACCAAGCCGCATCCCTGACATCGGCGCAGCATCCCTGTAATCGAGCCCCGTTGCAACACGAATGTGACGCTCATCGGGGGAAATACCGTTTGAGATATCAAATCCCAACCAACCAATATCCTTCACATACACTTCAGCCCAGGCATGGCTGGCGTCTTCTGCTGACTGATCATCCATCATCAGATAGCCGCTGACATATCGCGCTGGAAAACCCAATGTCCGCGCGGCAGCGATGAAAATATGGGCGTGATCCTGGCAGACTCCGCGACCTGCCACGAGCGCTTCTTCCGAGGTTGTGGATGAATGTGTCTGCCCTGATTCATACGTAACAGCAATCAAAATTGTTGCAGAAAGTGCATGCAAGCGGGCGATGTCATTTTCGAACTGGTCCCCGATCGAACCGAGCAAAGATTGCAGTCGGGGGCCAGGTTGGGTCAGGTCGGTCGGGCGCTTGAAAATCCACAGTGGCGTGAAGCCTCCATGTTCGCCGATTATCCCGTGAGTACTGGTCGTCTCGACCTCTCCAGAACACAAAATTGCAATTTCGGTCTGTCCGGCACTGAAACTGACCAACTGAACACGGTTGTTATGCTGATCATCAAATTCAACTTCCCGCTTCCCGCCGGTAATTTCAACCGTCCAGTTCAAAACCGTCTGTCCCGCCCGCGATTTCGGTGTCAGACGCACTTGCTGTAATCCATAATGAACCGGCTGGTCGTATTGGTAGGTTGTCTGATGGGAAATTGTCAGGCGCATCTATCTATCCCGTAAACCGATAGTCAGCCTGTATTTGCTGGCCGAGCAGATTATTTTGACGAATGAATTCTTCAATGAATTCATGTAGCCCGGAATCGAAAACTTCTTCGATCGGGGTTTCTCTGAGACGTTGAAATGTCGTCGCAGCCTGACCGTGGCTTTCGTGAACCATTCCGTAGTCTTCCGCGAGATAGGAGAGATTATCGACGATCTTCCCGTAACAAAACGCAAGAGAACGTGGCATACAGCGATCCAGCATCAGGAACCGCGCAATTCCCTTCGGGTTGATATCGCCTTCGTTCTGCCAGCGATAGGCCCCCTGGGCCGAAACCGAACGCAGAATAATCTCCCACTGCACATTATCCAGCGACGAGCCGACGTAGGATACGGACGGGAGCAGCACATAATATTTCACGTCCAGAATGCGCGCGGTATTATCCGCCCGCTCCACGAACATGCCCAACCGTGCGAAATCGAAAATATCATTTCGCATCATTGTGCCATGCAATGCGCCTCTCACCAGAGCGCTCTGCTGACGAATGGTTCCTAATACTTCCGGCAATTCTCGCACGCGGACCGGATTGGCGAGCAGATCCTTCAAGGTCATCCAGCAAACATTGACAGCTTCCCAGACTTCCCGCGTCAGCGCCGTACGCACCAACCGGGCATTGTTGCGCGCTGACTCGACCACCGCCAATACACTTGAGGAATTATCCGGATCACGCAGTAGAAAATCGATCACATTGGTCGCGTCAAACTGGTCATATTTCTGACAGTAGGAATGCCGCACACCCGATGTCGAAACAACCGAGTCCCAATCTTCACCTTCCGATGACGCACGGGTCAACGCAATCCGGGATTCCGCTTCCAGTAGCCGGGCTGTGTTTTCGCTTCGCTCCAGATAGCGAAACATCCAGAACAGGCCGCCTGCGGTTTTTCCCAACATCAGCGCCTACTCCTCCAGAACCCAGGTGTCTTTGGTGCCGCCACCCTGACTGGAATTAACGACCAAGGACCCCTTTTCCAACGCCACCCGGGTCAATCCCCCCGGCGTAATGTCGATCCGCTCAGGTGATACCAGAACAAACGGGCGAAGGTCCACGTGCCGGGGGGCAAGCCCCTTTTTTGTCAAGATCGGCACGGTCGAGAGGGACAGTGTTGGCTGTGCAATATAGTTGCCCGGTCGCGCCATCAATTTCCGTTTGAACGCCGCCAACTCGCGCTTGTTGGCCGCAGGCCCTACCAGCATGCCATATCCGCCGGACCCGTGGACTTCCTTGACAACCAGTTCAGACAGGTTCTCCAGCACATACTTGAGGGAGTCCGCTTCCGAGCAGCGCCAGGTCGGAACGTTTCGCAAGATCGCCTTTTCGCCCGTATAGAATTCCACGATTTCCGGCATATAGGAATAGATCGCCTTGTCATCGGCAATACCGGTACCGGGCGCATTCGCAATCGAAATCCCGCCGGCACGATACACATCCATGATACCTGGAACGCCCAGAAGGGAATCCCGGTTAAAATTCAATGGATCAAGAAATTCGTCATCAACCCGCCGATATAAAACATCGATTGCCCGGTATCCGCGGGTTGTCCGCATGGCAATCCGCCCATCAACCACCCGAAGGTCATGCCCCTCTACCAGTTCCGCACCCATTTGATCGGCAAGAAATGAATGTTCAAAATAGGCTGAATTGTGGATGCCGGGTGTCAGCACCGCAATCACCGGTCGTCCATCGCAGGCCGTTGGCGCACAGGCACTCAGGGAACGACGCAGATTTTTCGGATAGTCACTGACCGCGCGCACATGAATCTGCGAGAAAAGTTCGGGAAACATTTGCATCATTGTTTCCCGGTTTTCCAGCATATACGACACTCCAGAAGGCGTTCGTGCGTTATCTTCCAACACATAAAACGATTCTTCGCCGGTTCTCACGATGTCGGTTCCGACAATGTGTGTATAAATTCCACCGGGCGGAGATACCCCAATCATCTGTGGTAAAAAGGCGTCATTGTTGGCCACCAGTTCGACGGGGACCCGGCCGGCACGGACAATTTCCTGACGGTGGTAGATGTCATAGAGAAAGGCGTTCAGGGCACGCACACGCTGTTCGATCCCACGGGACAGGCGGGCCCATTCACGCGCCGACAGAATTCGAGGGACAATGTCGAAGGGGATCAGACTCTCATTCGCATTCTGGCGCCCGTAGACATTGAAGGTAATGCCAGTCCGGCGGAAAAAAGCTTCTGCATCCGTGGATTTTTTTTGCAACCGGGTCGGGTCTTCCGCTTCAATCCAGTCATGGTACTCGCGGTATGGAGACCGGGCAGCGGATGAATCACCCAGCATTTCGTCGAAAGCGGTATTCGTATCTGGCATTGTTCTACTGTAACGCATCACCCGGCGTGAACAATCACAGATTTCAATTCTGACGCCTGCCAACACATTGAACCGGACAACCATGACGGCCTGTGTTGTCCCCGGCGCCGGCAACACCGGTCCCGAATCACGGCTTTTTTCCACAGAAAATGGGATTATATTTGCAATTCACCGAATACTCGCATCAGGGGATTTCATTGACGAAATTAAAGGAACCGACAAAAGGCCTTGAACCGACGGGGAAACTCCCTCCCCAGGAATGGCTGACGGCGCCGCAAACCCTCGCTGTTATGACCGCATTGGGAACCGGCAGCGTTGATGTGCGTTTTGTCGGGGGTTGCGTGCGGGATGCTATGTCCGGCAGGGCGGTCAGCGATATTGACATCGGCACTCCGGATTTACCCGAAACTGTCATGACCCGGTTGCAGGCCGCCGGAATTCGGGCCATTCCGACCGGCCTTGCGCACGGAACCATAACCGCCGTACTGGATGGCAAATCCTTTGAAATTACGACACTTCGGCGCGACCTCGCAACAGATGGCCGCCATGCTGAAATTGCCTATACTGATAGCTGGATCGAAGACGCCAGACGCCGCGACTTTACCATTAATACCCTGTCGGCGACCCTGAACGGCGACGTTTATGACCCGACCACGGGGATTTCAGATCTGGCATACGGATGGGTCCGGTTCGTTGGACGTGCCAGCGAGCGGATCGCCGAAGACTATCTGCGTATTTTGCGATTTTACCGTTTTTACGGATCATTCACTCAACCCTATGCAGACATTGACGCAATTGCTGCCTGTCGGCAATCGGCTCCGGAGTTGAAAAACCTGTCAGGCGAGAGAATTTGCCAGGAACTTTTAAAAATACTGATGGTGCCGGAACCGGCGGAGATCATCCTGCGTATGCGGGGAGATCACATTCTTGACCACATCCTTCCGGAAATTGGCGACATCAATCTGCTCCGGCTCGTGAACTGGTTTGAAACACGTGCCATTCGAATTGACGGAATTGTCCCCGATCCGATTCGGCATCTGGCCGCAACCGTTAAAACAGACCGACAAGGTGCCCTCGCCATCGGCCAGCGACTGAAACTGTCAAATCAGGCAGCCGATCGGTTGGCGGATATCTGCGATCCACCGTTCACGGTCAATCCAGACATGGGCGAACTGGCAGAAAACAAGGCGCTGCGGCGCTACGGCTTTGCGCTTTTCGAAGACCTGGCACTGATGGGCTGGGCCCGCGAGATGTCGGACGGCCCTCGTCTCCCGAGGGCACGCAAAGAGGCATGGATCGCCCAACTGCAACGTTGCCGCGCCTGGCAGGATCCGGCGTTTCCGCTTTCCGGACATGACGTGTTATCTCTTGGTATCGCAGCAGGCCCCGACGTCGGGCGTCTCTTGACCCGGGTTGAGGAGTGGTGGGAGAATGGCGGCTATCTGGCCGACCGGCAGGCCTGCCTTGATCGCCTTCTGAAGGAAATTTCATGACTACATTGCGTATCTGTTTTGTCGGAGACAGCCTAGTGCTGGGAACAAATGACCACGATTTTCAGGGATGGCCAGGGCGCGTCGCCCACCGGGAAGTGCTCGCGGGGCACGACCTGACGATCTACAATATGGGGATCCGTGCTGATACATCGGAAATGATTTCCGCCCGCTGGCGGCGGGAATGTGAGCCGCGCTTGCCTGATATGCACAGCGGTGCTCTGGTGTTTTCCTTTGGCACCAACGACATGGCTGTTGCAGATGGAAAAGTCCGGGTTCCCATAGAAAAATCCTGCGCGATTGCCCGGGACATGATGCAGCAAGCCAGCGCCTGGAAACCGACCCTCTGGGTGGGATTGCCACCGGTCGATGATGGACGCCAGCCATTTCGCGCCGGCAACATTACCTATGATTTTTCCAGCGAACGATCAGCAAAGTTAAACGATGCCTATGATCGTGTGGCGCAGGATTTGAGGATTCCCTATCTTGACCTGTTCACCCTTCTGTCAACCGAATCGAGCTGGCTTGATGCGTTTGACGGTGATGACGGCGTTCATCCGCTACATGTCGGATATGCCCAGATTGCGGAACGTATTACAGGTTGGGACGCCTGGCGATACTGGTTTGACTGAATTTACGGATTTTCTTTTGGCAATTCGACATAAAATGTCGTTCCAGCCCCAAGTTCCGAGACAAATCGGATCCGGCCGTTGTGTTTTTCGACAATCGCCTTGGTAATACCGAGTCCCAGCCCGGCACCGCCCCGGTTTCGATTGTCATGGGTGTCGCCGCGTACAAATTTGTCAAACAGGCTTTCCCGGAGTTCCTCCGGGATTCCGATTCCGTGATCAGTTACCGATATTGTGACAACCTGCCCATGTTGTGTGAGCGATGTCTCAACCTCGGTGCCTTCCGGAGAAAACTTGGATGCGTTCGACAGCAGGTTGGCCATTACCTGCAACAATCTGGCATAATCGCCATCGACAACAATTCCCGGGGCAAATTCTTTAATGACGATCCCGACTTTGTGTTCACTGGCGTACCCGGCATTCAATTCCACTGCCAATTTCAACAGTTCAGACAGGTCAACTTTTTCAAGGTGCAACTCGAGTGCACCCGCGCTCAAGCGTTCGACGTCGAGTATATCATTCACCAGCCTGGCCAACTGATCGCTGTTACGCCAGGCCATCTCGATCAGATTATTGGCCTCATCAGGAATGCCTTTGATAACCCCTTGCGACAGCATCCGCAATGACCCGACAATTGATGTCAAAGGTGTTCTCAGTTCGTGGCTCATGGTTGTAATCAGTTGAGATTTCAATTCGTTTGCCGCTTCAGCCACGTCGCGGGCCTGCACAAGGTCTGAAGTTCTTTCGCGCACCTTGTTTTCCAACTCATCATTGGCGCGACGCAATTCCTCGCGCGCGATCTCCTGCTCTGTGACGTCCAGGCCGACCGTCCCAATCGCCGTGACAATATTGTGTTCATCCATGATCGGAAATTTGGTAATCAGTAGCGAGCGCCCGCCAATCGTAAAGGCGAAAAGATCTTCGACCGCCAGCGGTTTGCCTGCCTCGGCAACCTGCCGATCAGCCGCGTCGATGACGCTGGCCTGATCGGTGTCATATACATCCCTGAAATTCTTCCCGGTCAGGTCAGCGACGGTACAGCCGGAATACTCGGCGAACATGGGGCTGACATACAAATAATTCCCGTCCAGATCCTTGATCGACATGGCGACCGGAGAATGTTCAATCACCGCGTTGATCAGCGCTTCGTTTTTCCGCTGTTCAATCTCCGCGCGCCGCCGTTCGGTTATGTTGGTTGCACTACCCCGATATCCGGCAAAACACCCGGCATCGTCAAACACCGGCTTTCCGCTGACCCTGAAGTAGTGGGTCAGCCCGCTTTCGTCAGTGGTCGAATATTCGAAGTCCCGAAACCGGCGATACTGCTGCAACTCGCGCCGGTGTTGCTGCCAGGCGCTGTCCGCTTCCGGATCAATGCCAACATATTCCCAGGGCGTAAGGCCGATCATTTCCGGTGCAGTCGAAATCCCGGATTTTACCGGTGTATCCGTAAACGATGTATAACGGAAATTCTGATCCATTTCCCAGAACCGGTCATAGGTCGTTTCCGCAACGTCCCGCAAATGCTGGGTAGCTTCCCGCAATTCGCGGGTTCGCTCGGCCACTCGTTGTTCGAGCAGGTCTCTCGATTCCATCAATTCCCCGGCCTGCTTTTTATCCTTGTCACGCAACCTGGAGATTTCGGTCAGTGATTCTCGAAATGCCCTGACAGCCCGCGCCATATCGCCGATCTGATCGTCCCGGTTGACCGACGGAATATCGGTCTCGATTTCACCGCCTGCCAAACCGATCAATCTGCCGGTAATGGATTCCATCGGGTCGATCAGCCGCCGCAACATCAAGGCCGTTACGAACAATACAGCCACCAACTGTATCGCCCCCAAAACAACAGCCCGTTTTAATGTATATTTTTGTTTTGCAAACAAACGCGCCTTCGACAAAGAAACCGTCAACATGCCAAGGACATTTTCGGTATCGCCCGACGTGAATCTGATTTCCGCCTGTGCTGTAACGACGGGAGAACCGCTCTTGTCGGCCTTCCCTATCTGCACAAAGGCCTCATCGGAATCGGTCGCAATATTTGCGCTGAAAAAATCGGGGTCCTGCCGCAGGCTGCTGAGAATGTTACGCGCACTTTCGCGGTTCAATACCCAGACCATCTCCGCAACCGACGCTGACAACAGATTGGTCAGTCGATCCAGCCGGGTCTCCAGTTCATGTGTGAGTTGCTGCTGTTCACGATAGGTCTCGACAGAAACAAAAGTCACAGTCACCCCGCCAAGAACGAGGCCCACCAGCAAGAGCGCGCGAATATAGAGACTGAAACGCATGGGGCCTATCTCTAGCAGCAAATCTGCGTCACGTCAGCGATTTAGTTCCCGTGTGATTTCTTGCGGGCGTGATATCCGGATTTCACCTTATCGGTACGGATACTGGTCGCCCAAAATATCCCGATACTTGTCGACATACGGTTTCGTCAACGCTTCGGTTTCGCCGGATGCATTCAGTTCATCAGCGCACCGGTCAAAATCGTCTGCTACCTGTTTTTCCCGGAAATACAGACGTTGTGGCCCCCTGGAAAAAAGCTTGCGAAATCTGACAATTTTGTTCGGATCAACATCCGGCTCCTGGCCCAATTTGGCACGGTCCCGCAACAAGTTCAGAAAATGCGCCGTGATTAAACCGTCGGCCAGCAGGACATCGGCGCGACCGGCCAACAGCGGGCGTATCTGGTCAAATCGCCTCGAACGTTGCTGAAAACTGGCAAACGTCGAAACGAAACTTTCAATACCCAGGATCTTGCCACCTTCCGGAAATGTAATTACCCGACGCCCTTCCAGCTGCTTGACGTTAGAGATATCGTTCAGCCGCTCTCCAACGACAACCATTGCGCCATCCTGAAGATGGATAAATGGTCTTGTCGAAAATCCCGGAAAAACCTGATTTCCTTCTGCAGTCGCCAGGCCGTCGTATTTTTTGTTGGCCCTGTAATCGTTCCAGTGTCTGCCGAACGGCACGATCGTGAATTCCACGTAATAACCGCATTTTTTCAGTACCGCCTGTACGACATCCCCAATGCGACCGTTACCCTTATCGTCTATCTGTGGTGGAATATCGGGAGCAATCATTCGCAACGTCCTTTCCGCCATGCCAGGAGATGTGGCGGAAAAAAGACACACCATAATTCCGACAAAAAATGTATTTCGTCTCATATCCGGCTTCCTGTCACAAAATCTGTCAGTCGCCTTACTATACTTGATTCATGCATAAATTGAATAAAGCTGTCCCAATCTCATGTGAATGGTGATGAATACCGATTTTCGAGCAGTTAAGCGGACCTTTGAATTCTCTGTATTTTTTCAATTCGTGACGGCAATCACTGCCATTTTGCCTGCCGGCGCGCAAGTATGAGACCGGCAGAAACGAGGATCTCAAATGGATCGCCGGACGCCAGAAACCGATAGTTACATTGCATTCATTCATGAAATATCTGAACGAAGTGCATCCTTTGTCGGGCCTCTGCCAACGCTCCCGGACGGGCAACTGATCGAAGTGCATATCAAGGGCTATCCAGCGAAAAAAGCCCGGGTCGTCGACTATTTTGCGGGCGGGTATCGCCTTGATTTTGTCGAACGTGTGGTTGGTGGCAGCTCTCCCCTGTCATCGCTCGATGGCAATCTCACGTTAGCCAGAACAATCGTGCCGGCGGGCATGCCGAATGACAAACAGGATGAACCGTTACAGCAACCGGTTCGCCGCGACAACAGATCTGGCTGACGGACTCCACCATAATTTCGCGCCCGCATGATCGCGGGCCACCCGCAGCCTGGTTGGGCTTGGAAATCAGGGCCAGGTGACTTCCGGTGGCATGGACATCAGGATGGCATCCGTGTTGCCGCCCGTTTTCAACCCAAATAGCGTGCCTCGGTCATACAACAGGTTGAATTCGACATAACGCCCCCGTTTCACAAGTTGCGCCGCCTTCTGCGCCTTGGTCCATGGCAAATCCATCGCCCGGCGGGCAAGTTTCGGGTACACCTCCAGAAAGGCCCGCCCGACATCCCGGGTGAATGCAAAATCCCTGCTCCAGTCGCCTGTATTCAGATTGTCGTAGAAAATACCCCCAACTCCGCGTGGTTCGTTGCGGTGCGGCAAGAAAAAATAATCGTCACATTTTTTCTTGAAATCAGGGTAATAGTGCACGTCATACCGGTCGCACGCGGCTTTATAGGCCCGGTGGAACAGCGCGGTTTCTTCATCGTCGACAAATACCGGCGTCAGATCGCCACCACCGCCAAACCATCCTCTGGTCGTCACGATCATGCGCGTGTTCATGTGGGCGGCCGGCACCAGCGGTGACAGCGGATGGATGACGACCGATACGCCGGACGCCCAGAAACGGGGATCATCGGCGGCACCGGGGATATTCTTACGGAATTCCTCAGAAAATTCCCCTTCAACAGTGGAAATATTAACGCCGGCTTTTTCAAACACCCGGCCCCGCAGTACAGACATTTCACCGCCCCCCCCCTGACCACCGTCCTCCCCGTCGCGTTGCCATGAGTGGCGCTGGAAGCTGCCGGGCTCGCGTTTGGACGAGCCGTTCGGGCCCTCGACATCCTTCTCTATGGATTCAAGGGCTGAACACAGATCGTCGCGAAGTTCGGCGAACCAGTTTTCTGCCCGCTGTTTGTGATCGCCGGTTCCAAATTGCGGGCTGTCTGTCATCTTGCGCTCTCATCCGGTTTGCCAGGAAAGGCGTCAAGTTGCCGAAGCGCCTCACCCGCCACCATGGCGGCGGCAGCGGCCAGATTGAACGAGCGCAGGCCCGGTTTCAAGGGAATGGTCAGGCGAGCATCCACAACAGAATGAATTTCGGTCGGCACTCCCGCAGATTCGCGACCCAATAGCAGGATATCGCCGGACTTAAAATTGAATGCCGTATAGATATCTGCTGCCCTGGTCGTCAGCAAAACCCGACGCTGGCCGGATCGACTGGCCTGAAATGCATGCCAATTCAGATGACGGGTTACATCCACCTGATCGAGGTAGTCCATACCCGACCGGCGCATCTGTTTGCTGCCCCAAACAAATCCGCATGGTTCGATGATGTCAACCGCCAGCCCGAGGCAAGCCGCCATTCGCAGGATCGTTCCGGTATTTTGCGGAATGTCCGGTTCATACAACGCAATGCGCAAGGGAAAATTCATCTCGGAAGTATGTCCGCACCTTCAGAAAAATCAATCTCCCTTCATCCGCAACATTTTCTGAAAGTCCGGCAGGCTGTCCAGCCTGTCACCGGAATACGTATGCTGTTGCCCGTGATTGATGCCCGCCCGGATGCTGGCTGTCGCGATTGCAATGGGCCGGAGTCTTGCGTTTAGTCCTTGCAACACCCTGAATATTCATTATACCTTCCGAACCTGTTCAATTTGCCGGCCTCCTCTGCTTGGCGGTGAATGGTCGACAGGAAAAGGTGTGTAAATTCAGCCTCTTGGCGTTTGGCACACGGAACATTCGTATCGGCCCGATGCGGGCCTTGTGGGACTTGAGCAAGGGGAACTCCATGAGTGAAACTGCGAACACCGACGAAGAGAGCGGTGTGGACGAAAAATCACGTCGTGATTTTTTGTATGTTTCAACCGCTGCTGTCGGCGCCGTCGGAACAGCACTCGCCATTTGGCCGTTCATAGATCAGATGAATCCTGCCGCCGACACACTGGCGCTTTCGTCAACCGAAGTGAACCTCGAACCGGTTGCGGTTGGTCAGGCGATCACCGTTGTCTGGCGAGGCAAACCCGTGTTCGTTCGTCACCGGACTCCCGAAGAAATCGCACGTGCCAAAAAAGATGACACGGCAAACCTGATTGACCCGCAACCGGACGCCGACCGCGTCAAGAAAGCCGAATGGCTGATAATGGTCGGTGTCTGTACACATCTGGGATGTATTCCATTGGGACAGAAACCGGGCGAACCGAAAGGCGACTTCGGCGGCTGGTTCTGCCCTTGTCATGGGTCGCATTACGATACGTCCGGACGTATCCGCAAAGGACCTGCGCCCCGGAATCTGGTTATCCCAGGCTATGCGTTCGATAGCGATACCACAGTGAAGATCGGCTGAGGAAACTGAACATGAGCAGACAATTTAAAAACCCCGTCCTCAACTGGATTGAATACCGGTTGCCGATCCTGAGCTTTATCGACGATTCCGTCGGGTCGGGATATCCAACCCCGAAAAATCTGAACTATTGGTGGAATTTCGGCTCACTGGCCGGGATCGTGCTGGTTGTGATGATCGCATCAGGTATCGTCCTTGCCATGCACTACACGCCGCACGTCGATTATGCATTTGATTCCGTTGAACGCATCATGCGCGACGTCAATTACGGCTGGCTGATCCGTTATATTCACATGAATGGCGCATCGATGTTTTTCATCGTCGTTTATATTCACATGTTTCGCGGTCTTTATTATGGCTCGTTCAAGGCCCCTCGTGAACTGCTATGGATGATTGGTGTGTTCATTCTGCTGGCCATGATGGCGACCGCTTTTATGGGCTACGTACTTCCCTGGGGTCAGATGAGTTTCTGGGGCGCAACGGTCATCACAAACCTGTTTTCTGCCATACCGCTGGTAGGAGATTCGATTGTCACCTTGCTGTGGGGCGGCTTCTCAGTTGATAACCCCACTCTGAACAGGTTTTTCTCGCTGCACTACCTGTTGCCATTCGTCATCGTTGGACTGGTAATCTTTCACCTGTGGGCGTTGCACGAACACAAGTCCAACAATCCATTGGGGGTCGACATCAAAGGGGAGCAGGACCTGATCCCGTTCCACCCCTATTATACATTCAAGGACCTGTTTGGCCTTGGCGTATTCATGATCTTCTTTCTGTCTTTCGTGTTCTTCTGGCCCAATTTCTTCGGTGAACCGGATAACTACATCCCGGCAAACCCGATGGCGACACCGCCGCACATTGTTCCGGAATGGTACTTCCTGCCCTACTATGCAATCCTCAGGGCCTTCACCAAGGATTTCATCCTGTACTGGCCAGTGTCCTGGTTGATAACAGCCAAACTGGCAGGTGTGATTGCCATGTTCTCGTCGATCCTGCTGTTGCTGCTGTTGCCATGGCTGGACGGATCGAAAGTGCGTAGTGCCAAATTCCGCCCCTATTACGCCATGGCGTTCTGGGTATTTTTTCTGAATTGTATCGTCCTTGGATACATCGGTGGCAAACCGGCGGAAGGTCCGTTCATCCTGATCGGTCAGATAGCAACGACCTATTATTTCGTTCACCTGCTGATCATAATTCCGTTGGTCAGCCGTCTGGAGCGACCCAAACCCATACCCGAAAGCATCAGTGCGGCCGTAACCGCCGCTCACGCTATGAAGGCCGGGGAGTAAAGGGCATGACGATGACATATCTCAAATCTGCCGTGACTGCAGTCGCCCTGGCGACGGCCATCTTGACAACCGGTGCCGCCATGGCGGAAGGCGGTACACCCACACCGCCCAAGATCGACTGGTCGTTTTCAGGACCGTTTGGCGTATACGACCGTGGTGCCACACAACGCGGGTTTCAGGTTTACAAGGAAGTCTGCTCCGCCTGCCATTCAATGAACCTGCTACACTATCGGCAACTCGAAGGCATCGGGTATTCCAAGGACGAAATCAAAGCTATCGCTGCTACGGTCGAGGTCACAGATGGCCCCAATGATGAAGGCGATATGTTTACGCGTCCAGGTAAACCGGCCGACCGGTTTGTTGCCCCGTTTGCCAACAGTAAAGCAGCGGCCGCCAGCAACAATGGCAAAGCACCGCCGGACCTGACCCTGATGGTCAAGGCACGCAAGGGCGGCGCGGATTATGTTCACGGTATTCTGACCGGCTACAAGGATACGCCACCCGCCGGGGTCCAGATTCCGGACGGGGGCAATTATAACGAGTTCTTCCCCGGACACGTGATTGCCATGGCGCCGCCACTGTCAGACGATGCGGTCGAATATTCCGATGGAACCAAGGCGACGCTTGATCAGGAAGCCAGGGACGTTGCTACTTTCCTGGCCTGGGCGGCCGAGCCGGAGATGGAAGCGCGAAAAACGATGGGTATCAAGGTTTTGCTTTTCCTGCTCGTTCTGACCGGCATGTTATATGCCGTCAAGCGCCAGGTCTGGAAAGACCAGCACTGAACCAAACCTTACGGACAAAATGAAAAACGGCTCCCATATGTGGAGCCGTTTTTTTTGAATGTTACGCGTCGTCATCCGTCCGCATCGGCTCGATCCAGATAGGAATGAAATAGTTCGTGAAACTCTTCCAGCGATTCATCAATCGCGAGTGGCATCGTTTGCGCATACATATCAAGCAATGAAATGGCGTTGGTCTCGACAATTTCACCCGATGATTTCAGGCGGGCTGTAAAAGCAACATTGACGGTTTGAATGTCCTTGTAAATTCGGACAAGCCCGGCCAGTGACGTATCAAACGGACGGCCCTGCCGTTCCAGTAGATATTGCGCGATCAGGTAGGACGACACCGAACGGAAAATTGTTTCCTCAAAACTGGCAAGTGGCAGGTGGAACCGCGCCATCGGGCGCAGGTACGCCGTATAGGGACATCCCGATGTTGCCATCATCAACCCCATGATCGAACTCAATACGGTATGCGCCTGCGTTTTACCGGCAATCGTGCGTTCCGCCGTCACCACCCGCAATTGAACGTCCGCGTATGAGACCATTGCCCCCAGGCGGTTGATCGCAGCCCCCATGTGCAAGGCTGGCGGACAATACGGGTGGGAATCCGGGCTAAGCGGGCAGTGCGGACACTGGTGGTTTTCGAGACGGGCCCAGGCCGGTGGATTGTTGTTTTTCTCCGCAATCAGGGCCATGGTGTCGTCATCGAATTTCAACTGAAAATCCGCTGTCTGGCCGTCTTCGAACGTCAAGTTGTATAAAATATCAATACTCATTGCCGTCACGCTAGCATAAGCTCAGGCGCTTATCGACGTTTAAACGCTACCTTTGCGTTCAATCACCAACACCCGTGAAGTGCCGACCGGATGGGCGACGTGTTCGTCGCCAACATCGGCATGACAAATATCACCCGGCACCATATTTTGTACGAATTCTTCGCCGTTTATGCGATAGTGCATATTGATCTCTCCATCGATGACGACAAATACCTCCTGACCGTCGTTAACATGCCAGTTGTAAGGTTTGTCAGTCCAGTGCAGCCGGACGCTCGCCCCGTCAATTTCAGCTATGTCTGAAGCGTCCCAGGCATTCGTTCCAACAAACGATTTTGCCGTGTGAAACATCATGGGCTGTGGTCTCCTCCGTCGGGTTTCAAATTATGGCGTTCTTTGCAATCTGTGCCGCCAGCATCACCGTAACGACGCCTCGATATTGCCACCGTCAACCGTAACAATCGCCGCCGTGGTCGATTGCGCCCTGGCCAGGGCGACGAACGCATCCGCAACATCTTCCGCCGTCACTTCACGACCCAGCAGATTACCGGACATATAGTCCGTCTGGGTCAAACCCCGTGCGGTCGAGCGGGACTTGATCATGTCGTCGGTCAGCAGGCCGGATCGGATGCGATCCGCATTGACCGCGTTGGCGCGAATTCCATCTTGGCCGTAGTCAAGCGCATATTGTTTCATCAGGAACAGCGTGGCGGCCTTCGGCAAGCCGTAAGGCCCGAAATTTCTGCCGGGATTGACCGCTTGCTTCGAGGTATTGAACAATAAACAGCCGCCGGTTCCCTGGGCCTTCATAATCCGCACTGCATTTTTTGCGACATTCTGGTGTCCCCAGAAATTCAGCTCAAAACTCTGACGTAACACCTTTTCATCGACTTCCCCGATTTTTCCCTGCCAGGCGGCACCGGCGTTCGATACCACAATATCAACACCGCCGTACACTTCGGCAACTCTGTTCAACGCTTTTTCCACAGCAAGCGGCCGGGTCACGTCACACGCCAGACCCAGACCGCCGATGGCCTTTGCAACTTCCCTTGCCGACTTTCCATTCCGATCAAGGACGCAAACCTCGGCACCCAGGCTGGCGAATGCTCGCGCCGTGGCGGCCCCGATACCCGAGCCGCCACCGGTAATGACGGCAACTTGCCGCGCCAATGACTTTTCCTGACCCTTGCCAAGTTTGGCCTGCTCCAGCGACCAGTACTCCATGTCGAAAATATCCCTTTCCGGAATGACTTGGTAGGTTCCCCTGCTCTCCGCCCGGGTGATGACCGAAATATTGGTTTCCAGCAGATCGGCGGCGATGGCGGCAGCTCTGGCGGAATTTCCGAGACCAAAAATTCCCAGGCCCGGCACCAGAATCATTCTGGGGATGGGGTCCAGGCGGGTTTTGATCCCCTTCACCCGCTTGTTATTACGGCTAAAATAGGAATCGTAGTCCCTCACATAGGATTCGATGGCGGTGTGCGCATCGGCAGCAAATTGAACCAGCTTGCCAGCAACCGGTGCCGGCACGATCAGGGGTTTGTGTTTGGTCCGGATGACATGATCCGGCGTGGCCGTTCCCTGTTGACTATATCGCTGCAATTCCTTGCCACCGACAAAGGTCAAAATTTCCCTGCCGGTGCGAAAGTCCATAACCATTCGTTTACCGCTGAATTCAGTCAGTCCGCGCAAAATGGGCGCAACATCAGACACACAGGCAATCTTTCCGGGCAGTCTGATCTGGGAAAATGATTTACCCTTGCCACCTGATATTTTTCGTTCAGCCCTTGTCACCATTGATATCATGCGATCATACGACTCCCTGGCACTATCGGCGAACGTGAATATCCCGTGGTTCAGTAATACAAGTCCCTCCACTTCCGGGTTTTCCCGATAGATCTTTGCCGCTTTTTTTGCCAGCGAGAATCCCGGCATTATATACGGAACATATCCCATCTGATCGCCAAAAACATCCCGACACAATGCCTCGCCGTGCACCTGATCAGACAGCGCGAGGATGGCATTTGAATGCGTATGATCGACAAATTTGTGCGGCAAAAATGCATGGAGAAGCGTTTCGACGGATGGATTGGGAGAGGCAGAATCGAGAAGGCTGGTCCGCTGAACATTGACCATGTCCTCGTCTGACAGGGATTTTAATTTTTCCAGTTTGAGCAATGGAGCCATGCGTACGGCAGGTAAACCGGCCGGTTCGATGTCACCCATGTCCCATCCGGAGCCCTTCACGCAAAGGACCTCCACCTGGTCTCCGGTCAGGTCTGCCATAACAGTTTTGACGGACGTATTTCCGCCGCCATGCAGGACCAGTTCGGGGTCCGATCCCAGTAGCCTGCTGGTATAAACACGCAGAGCAAGGTCAGTGTTGACGCCTTCCGACCCATAACGTCTGACAAATGACCGCGCCTTACGGTCGGACCACTGATTCTTCATGGGAGCACCTCGACTTGCAGGAATTTCAGATGATCCGCATGATATACCGGCTTCGGCAGGTCGGGCCAACCGGTTTAAAATTCCATCATATCGGGTGATTGTTCATGCCGGGTTCGGTTCCCCGTCGGCTCCCGTTCATTTTCGGGTCCCGCCGCTCCCTACTCCATCCGGTTCCGGCGTATTCTCTGGGTTCGACTGCGGGCAACCAGACAAAACCGTTTGCCATGCCGCTGATGGACGCCCGATTGCCAGGGCATGAACCGGTCACTGCCAGCCGCCTGTCCTACTGCGATCGTATGTGGGTCAAAAAACCATGTCCATTATTTAATCCTCGTGGTTAGATGGGCGCCAGATGAAATTGGCAACAAATACTGCGTTGTGGGTATTACTATAATTTTTGGGGCTGTCCTAGATAATGCCTAAAAGGTGTTATCATGGTCAGCATGAGAAAGAGCCGATTAAGCGTCTACAAACAAGATCGTCTTATCGAACATTTTGTGTCTGGATCCACGGCACGAACTGCGGC